>Ga0210040_10005301_pt1 | contig 16505 bp, 3 predicted proteins | sample CryGeyCG12114_NA_FD_185462 | JGI IMG/M metagenome (GOLD analysis project Ga0210040, IMG submission 185462) | Groundwater microbial communities from aquifer - Crystal Geyser CG19_WC_8/21/14_NA (SPAdes) (version 2) | ecosystem: Environmental > Aquatic > Deep subsurface > Groundwater | place: USA... | reverse complement strand
TGTACTATAAACCTAGTTTCTCCTCTCACATCTTATAAATATAAGGACGCACCAAGTCTTGAAGTCTTACTAAATGTGAGAAAGTGCCAGAGACTGCCAGAGGGCTAAAAATTTTGAATATGAAAAACGCATCAATTGTAATTCGAGTCTAAGAAAGGGAAATTCTCTCTCTGACGCTCACCACATAAACGAATATAAGAAGGAAAGCTAGTTATACACAAGTCATGATGGGATGTAAAAGTGAAGTTAAGAGTAAGTAAGTAAGTAAGTAAGTAAGTAGTGGCATGATCAATTCCCAAAAGAAAAGCTCAACCCTTCTCCTTAACTGAAGGTTACATCCAAAACCCAGACTTGCTTACTTCCAGTTTTTACAGAACAAGAAAAATGAGCTAAGAGCCCCCCTTAGAACATGAAGGTAGAATATATTACGTGCATAGCAGCAATGCTTGAAGCTTTCTAAATGAGGACCACAGATTTCTTTAGATCGTCCTTTCAAAGTGGTTTTACTCCAAAATTATGCGTGTACAAGAGTGCTTTTCCTTTGGACATTGGTGATTTACGGCAAGGATGGAATGAGACAGGATAAAAGTATAGAAATGATAATGGGAACAACCAACCAAACCATGCAACCACTACGAAAAACGACAGCCCAAAAAGTCTGCAAATCCATGGACGACATACAAATATTACTCAGGAAATAAAAGGCATACAAGACCATAGTAGTGGAGATAGTCCTACTCATAGAAATTACAATGCTCAAAAAGCATTTCTTCAACAGCCGGTTACACAACCATTCAACCTCACGCACCAGGAGCGAGAAAGCTTTAAGAAACGAGGCGAGAGTGTTTCCAGTTCATAAAGCTTGCAGCCATGCACAAAATGTCGATTGTCCTCTTCCGCTTCGTCAAGTGAGAAAGTCCGTCAAATAAGGTCTTCGGCTTCCATTGGAAACCAAGTGAGTTCTGTAGTCAGTAGTCATCGCCCTTCCATAGCAGCTATGAATCAGCCAGTCAATCTTCAACTAAAAGGTTCGTCCATTTGGCCCCTTTTATCATATAAAATGATGATGGTGACTGACTTGGCTTGTGACGTTTATGTCATTTCAATGCTCACATGCAGTCCAAAGGAAGAGAAAAAAATAACTGACTGACTGTCCTCAATTCATTTCTACAGAACAAAAAATGTTCTCCAGTCAGTTCCCCCTTTTGAACGGTTACCAACCAAGGCAAGTTGGAAATGGAAAGCCAAATCCGAGAACATTGAATCAGTCAGTGAATAGAAACTGGCATGCATTCTAACTACGGGCAAAATTCTTACGGTGCTCATAATAGACACAAAATTAGATGGAGTGGTGACAATGAATGCTGGGCGATAACAACGTTTCAAAGAAATATGCTGAGCCTATGTTGTTTGCTCCTCTGATAACTGTCATACAGAACTGTCTTTCAAGTGACTCCCCACGCACATCCTTCCTCTCGGAAATGACAATAAAGAGTTGACGAGGGGGTTGAAACTTTTGTTAATCTGTAGTGCTAACAATGTTGTCAAATCCAGGGAGACACTGAACTCTATTTCTCGGTGGGGAGATGGGATCCGATTTGTGTACCTTTCCCAGTTGTGCCCAAGCAAGTAAATTTTTCCCAGAGTAATAATCTGGGGAGGCAGTGTCAGCATATGGAATAGTGGTACTAGTCTCAGATTTCTTCCATGGCATATGGTAAAGACACAATTTGCTGCGCCAGCAACTATGAAAACTTTTCTAATAGCTTGGTTGGAAATATTCGTTCCTTGGTTAGCTGGCACGAGGCGACGGGTGGTTCAACTCTGCATAAGCTACTTTACAAAAGCTGTTTGCCGTTTTCATGTACTGCACTGAAGCTAAAAGTACAGCTTTTGCATCATGATGATGAGACATCCCTGAAAATCCTGGGTAATAGTATTACTTGTTCCAATCAGTCTACCACTGATGAGGATTATATTTACTACATGATTTCAATGAAATAATTATAAATTTAGTGTATTTTAATTTCAATGGTCACCCACCACATAATTCCCACACTATGTGTATAGGGAATGCATGAGCTCGTTTATTTCTTCTCTCCGTGTAATCTAGGGCCTTTTTCACTCACTACATAATAATATTCTATGAATGAGGGCACATGAGAGTCTAATGTTTCCCTTGGCTTTTTCAAATCTCTTGGGAAACTCATATGGACATTCAAACTAGAATATTTTGGTCACAGGCGATACCCAACTGTCACCAAACTGTCTTCCATCCGCATTTTCCATGTTTTCATTCGCCTGTAGCTCTAATAATAATCCTCTCTGCTCCGATATTGTGATAATCAGTCGCCCTACATGTTCTTCTCTCCCTTGTGTTATTCAATAAAAGTGCCAGGCAAACAAGCCAGTATTTGGAATGCTCACTAGTTAGTCGTCCTTGTGGTGCCTGTATTTGACTCCCATATAACTAAATATACCCCTGCTGTTTTCTCTAACGAACCCAGTCACTAACTAACTAACTGACGCCAACTAAATAGTAATGTGGTCACTCTTAGTCATTGGAAAAGTAAATTTCCCAGTTATGGTTTCCCCAAACTCAACATTTGTGGTGAAAACGTGCAGTCTTTTTTATAGCTTTCAGTTACCTACTTCTATAATCGAGTTTCCAAAAAATCATGTTGCCCAAAATTCAGGCTAAAACTACTCAACCAATTTTTCGTAAAATAGTTTTAAAGTATTTTTCATACGGGCATATACCCTTTCTGCTTTAGGATTTTGAGTTTTAAACCTTAATTAACTTCCTTTTCGGTCTTTTCACTAATATAGTAATTATTTTAAAGGATTCTAAACTACAAGAGTAATTTGAATTAAATTAATAAATTGAATTAAATGTGAGCGGTCTTTATTCTTAAATTTTTCCATGTTATTTCCATCATAAAGTTTTGCAAATCGATTCTCAATTTCTTTTGAAAATTTTGCTATTCGTAAAACTTTTATATTGGAATATTTTGGATTGGTAAAATGACGCTTAAGCTACTATATTACAAAGCAATAGGCTGTAAAAAAATTGACTAGGCTATTTTTAGTGACTACTACTCCTTAATTGTGTTGACCTTTCATTTTACATGAAAGCTTATCTTTAAAATACAATGGACTCCGTAACGTTTTAAAATTAAATGGTCATAGACAGACCACAAGGATATCATTTTATTCAGTTAACAGCCCGTGCGTAGAACGGGCTAATTGCCTGGTAACAATCATAACCATAATGATAATACTGCTGGCAGCACAAGTGGCAGGTTTGTTAGTAAGTCAGTCAGTTTGGTTGGTTAGCTTGTTGGCTGGAAAGTTGCACAAGGAGTGCGATTAAATATGCAGAACAAACCAAAGACAACATTATTACCATGATGGCGTCAGCTACACCACTAGAATTTCTTTCACCAACAACAATATTGCTGGTTGATAAACATGGCTTCTCTCACTTTATCTGTACTCGAGTAACTAACTAACTAACTAACTAATGTAAGCCACCATATTTATTCCCTTTTCCCATGGTTAGTATCAGTTCCAGCAAGAGTGTGCAAGCACTCTGTAGTCAAGTCTCGTAAAACGCATTGGACGCATTTACTCAATATAACTAACTGGAATTCACATTTTGTATTCCACTAGTAGAACATAGACTCGCTAAGACAACAAACTTGTAGAGAGGAAAGCAGTTTATTTTGCCCTCATCATCAATAGAAGTAGTATACAAGTTCCCTTTCTCTCTTGTCCTATCAAATGAACCCTCATACACAAAATTGTATGTACGTAGTAAAATTCTTTAGATAGTTATAGTTGTTAGCGACTAGCTAGTCAGTCAACACCAGACCCTAACCCTAACATGTATATCGTCTCTGCTGGCTATGTGTGTGTACACATACAGAGTACATACGCTGACTACCAGTAATATAAATTTTGGTATTATTTGCATCCTGAATGGAGCAAGAGATTCAACATTGAACAACAAAAGGATCCCATTCTTCTTCACCCAACTTCCGCTCTCCAACATACGCTTTTTGCATCCTGTAGTAGCTAAATGGTGAGTTAGTTAGTTAGTTAGTTAGCAGTAGTGCATTTTAGTGCCTGCTGCTCATTCCGTACTACTGTTCGTGGTACGTAGTGCTAATTTAAATTGATTTAAAATGCGTCCCACTAAAGTGAGCACTGATTGTCATTTACATCCATACAATGGGATAGAGAGAGAGAGCTACCTCCTGTGCAATGATAAACTGGCTAATAGTAATCACACCAGGGCACACAATATTGCGCTAATGTTGAGTAAATTCACCAGGACTGATATGGCACAGAAGGGGGAAAGCAAATAGACGGCGCTCATTCATTACAGCGTGAATCGTATACACAGGGCCACAGGACTGTAAAACGTATTTCACTAACGAACAATGTGCAGTTGGCTATAGCTAACTAACTATCTCTCCATGAAATGAATTGATAGAACTAATATGTTTTAGACTACTTGCTGGCTCGTTTACTCACTCGCGTTCCATAAAATTGTCAATATTGAATTACACAGAGGCCTGTCCCTATAATTTTCCAAAGACACAAATGAATTCAGTCGTGTATTCAATCGACATAATGTTTTAGCATTGTCATCAAATAAACCGTAATGAGGATCAATATTATGTTTGTTTAAAATGGAAATGCAAGGGAGGTTGTGCATACTTTCTTAAGTGATTTGAGACGTATCATTCGAATATTTTTTCAATTGAAGGAGACGTATTAACTGCTTAAGTCACGCAAGTGTGACAGTGTGTATATTAGTTGCATGATTTATAAAAGACAGACAAGATATCGTCAACGGTAACAATTTGGCGTAGATGCAAGCCGCGTAGGCCATTGTGTGGAATGTAACTGAAGCCATTTACTAGTGTGCAGCAGGAAGGGGTTGTCATACATAAAGATCGCAAGCCCGCAAAGTTTTCAATGGCTTTGCCCGTTTTGCCAGCTTGACAATTTTAAATCACTTTGTTTGCAAACGCAAAACAACTAACCGTTTTAAAAAACTGCAACTAATAATGTCCAATATTAAAGATTTTTTTTAATTAGCATAACTAGAAGTAGAAGTAGAAGCAGATAAATACATGCAGCATGCAGTTCATCATGTGTTATGTTATGCTCAGTGTGTAGCTAGATCACTTTTAAAACAATGGATCGTATCACATCTTAAAACATCTCCGGAAAATATAAAAGTCTGATTAAAATACGATCGGGACGAAGACAAATATTTTAGGGGTAGTACAAAAGCGTGTTAGGAAGATTTTCTGTCAATTTTGATAAAAAGTACTAATGAACTTATTTCGAACCCATATTGTAAGAAACACTCTAAATAAAACTATTTAAGCTTTCTAAAGTTAAAAAAAATATCAAAATATTCATTTTGCACAGTTGCGAGGTCGATTTGCTAATCCTGAAACTAATGCAAAAGTGCGAACCAGCTCGCTTTATTTCTGATAGATTTAATTTAAATGCTTCCGTGCATAAATTCAAATTCATTGCAAATTTTTGCACTTTTGCATTTTTGCGGGGCCTATCTAGTTGCCCTCATTTGGAATCTTTTAATACGTCGGCGTCAACTAACTAACCAAGAGTATAATAAATGCATGGACTAATTATTCATATGTGTCATTTTGAGCGACATTAGTTGTTCCCTTTTCTTGTCACAATGATGCACTCATGTTCCGGAATGTTTATTAGAGAGGTAGGTAGCCAAGTTGAATGTTGGCAACTCGTATAGTTCCGTTTAATCAGCAAACTCCATCCATGGACATGTGTACTCTCACAGGTTTCCATTATGATGATACAATGAGTGGGTTCGCAAATTGAACAAAAGGGAATTCATTGACTACAGTAGACATGTAATATATTCATCTGAACGGAAATTAAACTCGCAAATTAGGCGATTGTATGAAACGAAAGCAGGGGAATAAATGCGCGTGCTATTTCTTTGTTTACTCATGAGTATGACTGCAATTTTGCAAATAAAAAAATATATAAGAATTCATGTGTCCGAACAAAGGATAAAAAACAAGTCCCAATAATCCATAAATGTAAATCAATGCGTGATTTGAAAAATCTCCTTGCTTCATTCGTAGTTTACGTTTTCATAGTTCACTAATACAATACTACTATTATTCACATAGTTCTAGCTACTATTTAATTACCAAAAAAGACACTACTTGTTTTGAGAACAATTACATGGATTTGAAAACTAAAGCTATAGTTAGCAGTCAGCATTGATTTAAAACTTAACCTACCCGTTATGCATGCATACAACTTTCCCCGGAAATAATTTTCCGCAACAACGATTTTAGGTAAAATGCATGATTATAAAGTGAAACGCGTTGGAGCATCCATTGTAATCGATTTATTCCAAGCCGAAATTCTGTAGCGGAATGAATAGAACAGTAGATAGTCCGACGTGGAATAGAAGAGGCGTCTTGAAAAGTAATTCCTTAGTCTAGCATGGATATTTGATATCGACACCACAAGATTCCTTCTTCCTTTGTGGACAACAATATTCAGTTGAGCAATAAGTGGATAGATGGATTCTTTAAGCTCTCCTGTCAAACAGAACATGAAAGAGAAGAAAAGGATTTCCACAACAGTCACTTTTTTGCATGTTATACTGACGTATAGTATATAATATTGGTTGAGCTCGTAGCTTTAATTTGACCTTATTCCAATTTCAGCGCCCATGTATACATTCCCTCCGTTTTGATCAAACAGTCTTTTAAGGAAGGAAACAGTTAGCTTATATAGTATAATCTCACACAGCAAGTGATTCACTCAGTCAGATAAACTTGAATCGTATGATGACAGTGAAATTTCCTTTTTTCATTCCCTTCTCATTATTTTCCATGTGAGTGACGCTCATGAACTATAATATTTACCACAATTGGTCGGGAAAGTATAGTAAAACCACTATATGCTATTAGTTCCCCATGCACTCACGTGAGTAAGGGGGAATGAAAACTCACTTGACAAATAGTTAACCATTTGAACGTCACTTTTGTCATGTCATCATGCTTGTGGTCACCAGCAAATAAATTCTAAATGGCATGTATCGGCAGACTTGGTAAACAAAGCACGTACACTGATTTCATACATATTTGAGTTATTTTTACTCAACCCTCTAACTTATATAATAATAGCATTGCTACCTAGATTGTTCCGTCCGAATTCGCACAGGAGATGTTGTATAAGAGAAAGTAGGATAAAGTAAAAGTAAGTAAGTAAGTTAGCAAAAACTGTGTAGAGGATTTCCTCCTTTGAATTCCACTGGTGCACACACATCCATATAAATCAAGTGATAAGGCTACTTGTTACCAAAAAGTGAATTCCCTACGCTTTTTCCCTAAACTTTATTTGTACTTAAGCCCAGCGCCAATAACATTAAAAAATAAGTCATCTCATGGATATAAATTTCGGGGAACATGGGAAAGAATTGAAAGGCGCTAGTAACCGATTACAGAGGGTACGAATAAGGTTTCAGTACAAGTTTTTCTGGCCCGGTTGCTCAGTCACTGAACAAGTGGGACAAATATTCTATTCTTATGCTTTTTGGGTGAGAAAAAATAGTGGTAAGGATTCAATTTACTCGGGTGACTCACTCAGCACAGCTCGTTGGTGACTGATTGCATTATTATAGCTTGAGGTCAAGTCGACCATTCTATTGGGACCGTCACTACCATGGAGCACCGAGGCTGCATATGGGATAAAATTGGGGAGAACATGTAGTTAATTTTAAGTGAATAAAAGGGAGACAACTTTGTGTGAAGTTTCTCCTCAAGCGTTTACTCGTATTAAAGAGTGGCCAACGTGTCCTTTAAATCGCATCTTTCCCTTATAATGAACACCATATGCGTTTTCTGTGGGGCGACAAATGCTCGCCTTTGTTTACCCCATGCTGTCAACGTGACAAAGGGAAATCATTTCGTACGTGTATACTGTACATATAGGAAAAATAATGTGGGGTTCCTTTCATATACAAAAACGCACTGACTGCATGACTAACTTTGATATAATTTAGTCTTTACACTTTCCAAATTTTACGAGCTCCCTGCAGGACGGTGAATTCATTCGCTAGGAATAACTAAATAAATAAACTCTTTTAGTTTCCAAATGAGCCAAAATGGAGAGCCGGATCTTTAGCTAAGCTAATGAATCCAAATGAAAATGTAATCTATGTGTACCTACACAAGTTCAAGTGTATAATATTTATATTATTACAATGAATACATGTAATGCACATAAACATATAGGACGGGTGCGTAAATTATGTGAATTTGATATAAGCGAGCTAGTGACCAAATGGTGCAGTGTTATGATTGTAATACTGACAGAGCACGCAACATCATTAGCTTTAAGAGTAGTGTAATAACTGTAAGAAATCTATAGCTATGGACCCATTACATTTGAAACAACTAGCAGTGCAAATATTACTGCTCTCGTTTAACTAATGTGTTGAGCAGATACTGTATCCACAATTTACTACTGGAGAAAAAAAGACAAGGAGCCATCCAAAAGAGAAAGAACATTCTCGCAGATTGATGGAAATTCATAGCATTCTGGGAACATGCCCACCACCCGTTTATATATGAGGATAGAATAAAAGTTTCCTCCAAAGGATGATCATAATCATCTTTTGTGGCCAAGTGAGATAGGATCAAAGTAGTACATGCCAAACATTGCTAGTCAAAATAGTATAGTACTTGTGCTACTGCTGTGGTGAACACACAGCCCTCAAGTTCTATAAAAGGATTGCTAACTTACGTCAATGTTGAATGTGCCAACCTAGTACAACCAACACTACACATGAGCAGGCCAGGCACACATAAAATGCGTTGAATGCGTGTGTGCATACACTGAATGCACTACCATTATTTGACCGCATTGTTGGCTGTACAGGAACATAAGTTAGTTTGTTTTCGAACCCAAAAGAAATCCGCCGAATGGGAAAAAAATATAGATAGATGCCTAAGTTAATTCGTGTGAGCCGAGTTAGAGTTAGTTAGAAATACTTGATCATGATGATGATTATGATCGTCATCATCATTGACATTGTGTGAAATAGTGCACATGTGTGTGCGTGAGGATGAAAGTTATAATATTTTTCCATCAATCTTGTACGTTTACTTTTCTATGCAGTAATATTAGTTTGGCTCATAGTCAAGTAGAGCAGATATACTGCTACTACAGGCTATAGGGTTGAAGACGCTATGTGTTAGTTAGTTAGCCGTAGTAGTTAGGTTTGTTGACGCCAAATCAACTTATTTGGATTTGATTAATTTGGGAGCGCTGAGCACAAAACTCGAACCGTGTCTCTCCATTTACTCAAGGTGACTCATCATCCATCAGTTTTATGTTCATTCCTGACCCGCTCTATTATTTGAATGGCCCTCTTTCTTCGTCTGTGTGCTTTAATTTATTTGCCGTCTGAAGAGCATGGAAAACTTGTAAAACATTGAGAGCTTATAGCAAGTCTTGATTGAAAAGACTTCATTTCTTATGAGGCGGAATTGAGTGAAATTTGCTGTGAAGCGATTGAATTGAATAGGCTCCCTCTAGTCGGTCAATAACAGTTTTATTGAAAGTAACATCAAATGTGAAGAAGGTTGTATAATGTTTCCTTAATTGCCTTGTATTTTTTGGCTTCATTTTTTCAGCCAAAATTTGAGCTCATTTATTCGACTTTTATGGGGAAAGAATGTAACACTTATCGATTGATCTGCACTCCCTTTCAATATTCATAATGACAGTGTGTGTACATTTTAAATTTTATTGACTACTGAATAATATACCTAGGAATTTTTTTTTTTGTAAACACTATATTATTGGGTAGTCAGAAAGTGAGTGGTTTTGATGGGAAATCTGACCATTAGTTAGTGACTACTGCAAATTTTGAGAGATTAGATACGTGTGTGCGCAATTTCAAAAACAAGCGAAAACGAAATAAATTGAAACTCGAAGTAGTTGAAACTACCGTTCTAATTTAATAGACTTAGCAAAGTTGAATGGGCTGATTACTGATTACATTCTGAATGTGAAGAAGCCATGCAAAGGAGGAGCGGCAAATAGACATGGTTAATAATGCAAACTGTTATAAACTTTTCCCATTTTGCCTCTTCCTTGCTGTAAACGCAAAAAAAGGCAATATTTTTACTTTATTTTTATTAAATCACTAAGAATTCACCAACTAATAATGTTTCTTTTATGAACAATGAACTTTTGTTGGAGAAAACTTTCTTTAACTATATACGTTACTCGAAAATGATTGGAAATGTTGTGCATTTGTTTTATAAGGAATGCGTGCTAATAGTATGTTACGTAGTTTTGTTTCCCATCCATTCATATCTGCTCATATTATGTTCGGTAATTTTAGTATCAAATTGCCATCGCCGTTTCAAAGGAAACCTTTTCAAAGTCCATCATTGTTTTTGTCCTGATGGGCAACATGAAAAGGTCTTTTCTCCAGTCTCAAAAAGACTATACTTTTGTAAATTGAATATAAACAAGATGATGATAAAATGAAAAATCCTGTGCATGTACCTCATACCACATTTATAAAACCATTTGCTTACATTCTATCAATTCAGCATCACTTTTCCATTACCATTACTCGTTCGTGGGAGCATATATAGGTAAGTAGTCATCTTCGCAAATTACCCTACCTTTTGAAACTCTTTAGGATTCCTCTTTGACAAGTTTTTTTCCATTAACCATTAAGTAAAGGATGAAAGCGGAAGGTCTTATGTACAAAAGATACATTGAAAGTCTAGAAAAATGGACTTGTTTCTTTTCACTATCCCATGGGCAGTTTCTTTTCACAGTCCCATAGGCAGTTTCCTCATGTTCCCCTCCCAAAAAATTGAAATAACTTTATAAAATATACACTCCCAACACACGACAGGGCAGTTCATCATATACAAGTTCATATCATCATCATTTACCCTATTGGGAAGAAAAAATAGCACGAATCTGGGAAAAAGTCTACACCAACCGATTGACTGCGACTTTAAGTAAACTTACAAATAAACGTGGAATCCAAAGGCACAAAAAAAAACGTCTGACTCCAAAATTCAAAGGAGGAAAAGGCACATGACATAGATATAAACTGGAGGAAATCGAATGCACAGTTTGTGACAGCACCAATAACCCTTGAAGGAATTATTCCAATTTTCCCAAGTGTTCAAGTGTTTACACGAGAGCTCCTTTCCCTATTGACACAACGGGTGCATGGCACAAACCTATAACTTACACTGCTACATTACTTACTTGTCTGTCGCTGATCTCATCATCCGGGTGAAGACAATGCCACAGCATCTTAGAACTCCACTTTCCATCCTTAACTCTATAGACACATTGTATATCCACAGTATGTATGCAGAGACGGACACACTATACTAAATACACAAGAAAAAACGGCTCTTTTGACTCTCTTTCGTTTATACTACAAAATGATTGTGTGAGGACACGAATGAATTCACGACAGCCCTAACATGCGAACATAAACAGAGCCTGAGTGAGTGGGAATGGATTTGACATTACATATATACATGCATAGTATAGTTTGGGTATTTGGGATGGAATGATTTGCCCTTTTATCATGCATTATACATGTCGTCCATTCTACAGCATGATGACAAAAGAGCTGTTGACAGCAAAAATCTGTCCTCACTTAGCTCTAGTTGATCTCATATTACTAAATGAACTTCAGACATACAATACTATGGTTTCAAGTAGTGTAAAAAATCTTGCCTACGCATATTTTAACAACGTAAATAATTACGTGCAACTTGAGACAATTCCTTTAACTTTGCACACCCGTCTCATTAATCAATGGTGGTTCGAATGGAAACAGGAAAATGTTCAATCTCCTGCCCGACTTACACGGTCTGCTATAGTTAGTTTATGCTGAACCAAATCCACTAGTTTTTATCGTTATTTACAATGCATGCTGCTCAATAGGTGGTCTACATAAATTTTGGGGGTGCTTTCACCCATAGCCTTTTCACAATCTACACTACACATGTGTCATGTTAATGGCATGATAGTCTCCTGTCGTCTTTACACTGGTGACTTTCTCTCAGTTCGAATATGCGACATTGGACTGTGCATACAAACAAACACAAATACACATTGTCTCTTGTTTTACTTGCTGTAAACAGCCCAGCTGAGCCATGATATTTTGTCGACTCCAAAGTCAATTTCGATATCAGACTTTGAGTCTAACGTAAAATGTAGGAAATTGCTTACCACATGCATGTACAAGCAAGAGGGACGGGAAAAGGATAGGAAACGATCCATATATATACAAAATGTAGAAAATAAGGAGAGGTTCATGTAACGAGAGCTGAGAGATGCATTTGATTTTCCATGCGAGTGACCTCACTCACCACGAAGAATTTCCTAATCAATTACGGTACGTTACATACATTCAACCTTAGCAAATGAAGCTCATTCCAGTACGGCTTTTATTATGGCACAAAGGACAAGTGTAGGCCACGATTGTCAAATGTGTTTTGCAGACTTATTTCCTTTTAAGCAGAAAAGCTTTATTGGGAGAGTCGCAAAAAGCATTTTCATGCTATGGTTATTTCAATCTTCTGTTCTTTACAAAAAAATGTAATGTACTACCTTTCATTTTACCTTGGCTCCGTTCTTATTCTCGTTTAGATCCACATAACAAAAAAAAGATGCATTAGTGTTCAGTAATTTTACAAGCAATTCACGTAAAATATACTACATTATACAAGATATTTTTACCATCTACGGTGATGCTATCAACCACTTTACTTGTGCCATTAAAATTCATTTTTATACTATATGGTAGCAGTGTGACTACTAGAAGTATGCTTTCAAAAAAAATCTATGATAATAAATTTGATTATATTATAAGTTTTCACACAGCTCCAGCTTGTGTACTACGCGTGTAAAATATATGGAAGTTGTAGGCCCAAAAACAGTCCCGATAAAAAAGGACTTCACTATTACTCTTATAAAGTTAAGTGCTCGAGTAAATTATGGTGAAAGAAAATCGATTTCCTTTACATGACTCTACATCCTGGGCTACAGCAATAGTTGTTGTCACGAAGAATTAAAAAAAAACTGCACCTCAACCTGTGCGTCTGTTTTTTGTGCTAATTTTTCTTTCTGTACTTAAGATAGCCAAGCAAACCACACTCATAAGATACGGTAGAAGAAGACGAACCATCCAAGATCTACCATCTGAGCTTTGCGTCTCATTTTTCATCAAAAATCTTCTGACACATCTACGGTAATAATATACAGCATTTATTCGTGAAAAAAGGGAGCTCCCATCTATTCCCTGCGTCCCAGAACGCATCACACAATGTAAAAAACTGAAGAACCGCTAAGCTCTTACGTGATTTTACTTCCATATAGACCAGCAGTGTTGATCACAATGCATAGTCCCTGTTCTTAGTCAAGGTATCTACTCACATCCTGATGCGTAGGTAAAAAATTCAACTTTCTTAGGGAAAAGCTAAGAAAAATAAGACATTCTCTGTATGTTCGGTGAAAAAGAAAAAAAACGCAACCTACAAAAGAAACAAACCAAGTTAAGATATCTACGTGAAAGATCTAAGCCCAGACAATCCATTACAAGTTAGTAATTGCAAGGAAAAGTACATATTCATTTAATGGGTAGAAGCATGGGGAGCATTATGAATTAAAATAAGAATTCACAATTTCAGATGCTCGTGTTCCTGGTACGGTACACAAGAGACAAAGGGCTGACACAAAAACTTTATAATAATGTTCCCATAAAATGAATGTGTGTGTACCATGTATGTAAAAGTCCATAGAATGTCTTTTCTAGGCAGTCTATTCACTGTATCCTAGTGTGTGGGTTCACTCATCTCATTTCTTTGGTTGGTGATTCTGCAATGCTGAAAAATAATGTAAGATTGCACAACATGGTGGTAGTCTCAAGACTTGCCCACCAATGTAATTTTATGCATAGACAAAGAACATGAGTAGTTCCAAAAGTTACTCTTTTCTCTTTCATAACGAAAAAAAGAAGCATGCTCAGCATAACATATTATTGACTGCCTTGGTATCTACTATATAATCATATACATGCTCAAACTAGGTGATATGGCTTTCTGAAGGACAAGACAAGGTAGACCTACTCTTTTTTTAAGCAATTCACTGGCAAAAGTAGTGGAATGATGAAATCATAAAGTAGTTCTGTTGTTGCATAAAATAATGTACTCCATACCCAGTAAGCTTGTACATATATTAAGTGAAAGAAAAGGATCCACACATGTACACACACGCATGCATTATAATCCCGTCTAATGCCAAAAAAAAGGAGCTCTCACTTCCAAATTCCAAGTGTATACGGTGTATACATTCCATCTCCTTATTCTGTGTGCATACAAAAGTAATAATAACAGAATGGGAAAGCACTCGCATAAAGTCTTAATAGCAATTTCTAAAAAAGCTACTGCCAATAACTTGACTTAGGGATCTTATGTGCGTGGAATAGAAGAAACTTATGAGTGAGCACCGAAACAGCAAGCAAGTGAATGACTCCATCCAAGAAAGGTATCATTTTTGCTAAATGTGAAACATATAGAGATTGAATCCCATATGAACAAGGCAGTGGAAAGCATTCACATTTGGCAGGAGTCAGCTATTTTGTTCGTGGAGAATGAGAATGTCAAAGGAGCACGAGTCATATGATGAAGTCAGCTCAATCAGCAAGAAGGAATGAGGGGAACGAATTGCTTATTAGGATTCAGCTCAGGTTCTAGTGATGAGTTTTGGTTGTACCAACAAAACTGCATGAGATGACAGAATGTTGAAGAAGCTGAATGGAATGAACCCAGTCAAGTCAGTCAGTTGTAGTTGTGTTACAAGTAACATGAGCTTCTCCATGTAATGGGAACTTATTCTATAGTGCAGTTACACAATAGAGTGATGAATGTCGTTATTTCCGATTTTAGAGGTAATAGTGGATTGCAAATTGGATTCTGGGTTCTGTGAACTGCTAGGCTACAGATAAATAAGGAGTTTAATGTATCATGGAATAAAATGTTTCAATCGATATTGAGAGAAAAAAATTCTGTAGATAAATAATGTTCAAGCAAGCGAAAGGGAAGGAGGATATCTGTATCTGAATAAAATTCTATCTGGTTAATAGAGATGCAGGATTTCGAGAAAAGTTGTAATCTTAATCTCCTTTGATACCTGTTCTTATAAATCCTACAAGTTCTATTCTTGTTCAAAAGTGTGTTATTACTGAAAACCGTATACTGGAAATATGGAGAAGGTACATTTTACTAAAAAAGACATATTTTTCAACAGAATATTGCTTTATCCTAAATGCGTTTTCAATTTGGATCAAATTTATTGAGTTTATACAACTTTTGTGTAATATCTATTGCATTGGTAGAAACCATTTGACTCCATTTCCAGGTAGTTTCATAAGGGCTCGTAAACAAGGATACAAGCATACATTTTGCATTGAAAAGTCCATGAGCTGCAATGGAAATATAATTGATTGCACTCACTGAATATGAAAGTTGAAATTGTTCGGTGAAGTATTAACTAATTTGTTTAATAGTGCCAAGTGATTTAACGCTACAATTCGTAATGTGTTGCACACATGCGATCTTACCTGCACTGATTTTTATATTTTACATCCTAAAAAGTAATAAAAATTTACGTTGGTGGAGCGTGGAAATGTGACTTTTTTTATTAGTAAAAAAAATCTGTGATAAAGCAAACTTTTCAACTTTGCAGCATGTGCCTAGCCAAACTAAACTTTAACTTTGTTCGTGCTTCCAGATACGCTACTATGCACGAAAAAATAGTTTGGCAACTTTTTGAATTTCACAAAGCCAAATGTCGAGTAGAATTTTCCCCTGATTATTTGTTTCTTTCACATTTGAACAACGTTTGCTCCTCAACTGGATAAAAATTCATCAGTAGTGTGTCATAAGCCCTTACTTTGTTCCACTTGGTAGCTCAACTTCAGTTCAACGCAAGTCTAACAGTCCAAATTTATCTCAAAGAACAATTCAAAACTACAGGAAATTGTGCTTTCACAGTTTTTTTGTTCCACATCCGATGCTTTCAAAAACTTTTCCATGAACGTGTTGATTCCCGGATTTATGTCAGGTCCCTTGTCTAACATATTGATCCATACGAGTTCAAATCATTTGGATTTTCTACGTAATAGTCACACCTTAGGTGGGATATTTTCAGGGCATCCTGCTGCTTTTTATCTGCGCATTGTTAAAGTAGTCCAGTTGAATTAAATTAACCAAGTTAGACATGTATCGTGCCCAAAGTTTCGGTGCTTTTGTTGTGCAGCAAATTTTTTTGATAACTGAATTTTTTATGACGATGTACTCCTACATTGCTTCATTCAATAAGCTGATACTGCTCATATGTCTTATTTTGTTATCAAA
>Ga0210040_10005300_pt1 | contig 16506 bp, 17 predicted proteins | sample CryGeyCG12114_NA_FD_185462 | JGI IMG/M metagenome (GOLD analysis project Ga0210040, IMG submission 185462) | Groundwater microbial communities from aquifer - Crystal Geyser CG19_WC_8/21/14_NA (SPAdes) (version 2) | ecosystem: Environmental > Aquatic > Deep subsurface > Groundwater | place: USA... | reverse complement strand
TGGATTCCTGGTACTGCTAAAATGAATAACAGTGCAAAAGTAGCTCTAAACAACTGCTATAGGAAATTATTTGGAATTAGGAATATTGTTAGCATGTCTGAACTATTTGTGAATCATGGACTGGTCACTTGGGGTGCTATGAGAAGAAGGGCGGCATACTCTTTATTGACTAGGGTTACTGATAACTCGAATGTAATAATTCAGGCTTTGTATTACTGTAATATTTTCCATCTTAATCCCATTTTTAAGGAAATGTGTTCTGTACTATATTGACCTTATAGTATGTAATACTCTTTGACTGTTGTACCTTAATCATTATATGGATTTTTGTTTTTTGAAAATCTGCAATAAACCTGATTATTATTAACCAATCGATGAGAAACCTATCGGTTGCCGGTCTACAGTAAAATTGTGAACTTGCAACTTTTTGGTATCCACAATCCACACTAATAAATATTGGTGCACCCAACCATCTATATACTAATATATAAATAATGAGCTCATATAACGGTTTGGAGTTTGGATTTGGATTAGCTCGAAAAGCAAGGACCTGATAGGACCTGATCTGATCCGTTTGGCAGCAGTTCATTTTGGCAGTTTCGATTCTATGTGGAGTCCATATTTATGCAATATGTGCGTGCAGTATAGGCAGCAATGACATTGAAGGACATCTCTACATACCGTATTTCCTAGCGTGCTGTGTTCCAGGGAGTTTGCAGTCTCGAAAAAAAATGCATCTTCACCAACTAACTATATGTAGAATATATATAGTAGATTACTGAATTTGTGAAATCGTACGCCTTCGTCTCAAAATTGTGCATCACTGCATTTTTTACGAACGGCAGGATAGTAGTGTTTACGGTTACTCACGGTCACGGTGTCGCGAGACCTCACTCATTATAATTTAACACTCCCCCCCATGATGCCTGCGAGCCTGCGCAACTACGCACACAGATCTTAATATATTTACGTTTACACACATGATTGGAGTTGGACTGAAAATATTAAAATTCAATGATGATCTATTTTTGCATAATTTTGACTTTTGGCGACCTTTTTCGCGGCTTAAAACAGAGAAATGCCATTTTCCGCTTCCACCACTGTGTTCAGCATGTCGAATACTCTATTAGTGGAAATTTTGGTGGGAATATAAAAATATTTATTTGAAATTGCTTCATCGTTTTAGAATATAACGCCAAAAGACAACATTTTCCCCCTTCTTTTAAATTTAACGGCCGGGCTATTCTGTATAGCTGTGTCACTCACCTGTTTGTCCTTGTCTTGGATCTTCTTCTTGCAGTTGGCCTCAATCTGCCTCAACTTCCACTCAAAGTCGTCCATGAGACATGAGTTGGACTCTTGGAGTTCAGCAAAGTCTCGCTCCCACTTGGTCTGCACCTTGATCTTCTCCTCGAGAGCATCCTCCAGAGCACTCTGCAGAGCCTTCAACTCCTCCTCCTTCTCCCGCTCGTACTCATTCCGCTCCTGGATCAGTCGGTCCCGATCCCGCTCCAAATCCTCCACTTTTTTCTTCATCTCCGTCTCCTTTATGGTCAGCTCCATGTCCGCGTAACTCTCGGTCTCCAACTTTTTCACTTGTTCTGAACACGTAACATTACATGATAATCCAATTGACAACCATCAGACAGGGCAGGGAAAAGGTACATGTGGCTCACCGCTCACAGGGCCATGAATTGCTAAAAATGACTACTATAATGTTCAAAACAATATGTATGTTGGTTGGAAATCCACGGATTTTGAAACTATTGAATTTGTGTTTCAAAATCGTATTGAACATGCGGACATATGTAGCGATTTAAGCCACACAAGTGGATAGGAAAGTTTAAAAAATGTATATATTATAGCTATATGCAAGGTACCTATAGTTACTTCACAAACAGCTTTTTATAAGGTCCGGCAGTATTCCATTGTCAAACTTTTATTGAAAGGAAATTCCAAAAAATGTGCTAATTTTCTGTCAACTAATTTTTATTGTGTACTATTGAGGTTTTTAAATTAAAACCGATAAGTCAAATAAATTAGATAAAGAATTCAAAACGATTCATCGTGAAATGGATATATATACTTGTGTCGACATGATGCTACTTGATAATGAACCTGGTGTACTTAATTGTCATCAAATTTCACTGAGGAACAATTCCCCACGAATTCAAAATGTAATTTTGAAACAATTCGCTAAAACTAGAACAATGATTAAAATTAGCCATCATAATAAAAAGATAAAAAGTGCTCTATATTGTAATTATGGAACTACCCAAACGCGTAGTAAAGCAACTACATGCTTGGCTGCTTGGATTAAAACATGTCCAACTCTGAGATGTGTGAGTAAGAAAGCTACCCCTAAAAATTTTGATCAGTTTGATCGGTTTAGTTTAGCTGTTATAGGAAAGTTGTTAGAATAAAGTTTAGTTTACAAATAGCACCTTTTTTCAATTTCTTTTTCACAAAAGTTTGAAAATTGAATACTGCCGGACCTTATAAAAAGCTGTTTGTTGAGTAACTGTAGGGACCTTGGCTATATGATTTTACGAGATCTGCGAAATGATTAGTTTGAGAATACAATGAGAATGAAAGTGTGAAAAAACCACTTTTTCTATTTTTACCGCACCAAAAGGTGACTGACTGCCTGCTGCCTACTGCGACCATAAAACTTGTAACTTGTACAAATAAATACATGTAGTTTAGTTAGAATGGGGCGAGTTAGAGAATACATTGTGTGTTGGGTGGTTGGGTCCCAAAAGCGAAATGGACATGTGAGAAGATGGTATTTACGGGTTTTTTGTATGAGTTTATCGGAGAGCTGGGAGTTCATTTTGCTTAGATCCTGTAAGTCCACCTCGAGTCGCTCAATTCGTTTTAATAAAAACTCATTCTCATCTTTGACTGTCGTCAAGTCCGTGTTCAGTGCTGAGTGAGTGAGGGGGCAAACATTAGACTGTGCTCATTGAATAATACTTTGGAGGAGTCTGCTCTCCCAGTACTCTTATTATGTTTTTAGCATGAGTGCCAATCATGGATAATGCATTATACTAATTAAGGATTATGGATGCATATATACCTTCAAATTGTGCCACTTTCACAGCCAACATTATGGTCGTTCCATCCCATTGGAGTGGGCCTTGTTCAGTCTGAGCACAAGCTAATTCCTCCCGGCCTGGTTCCAATTGTTTTGAAAACTCCTCTTCAATTTCCCTGCGTATATATACACAAAATTTCATCCTCAAGCTCAACTTGCTCAACATACTAGTATATAGTAGAAAATAGTTAGCTGTACACTCATCTTATCTATGTTATGTGCAGTTGGCAAATTACTAACTTAACGGACTATATCAATAGGACCTGCTATAGACCAATATGAATTGATTATAAATTATCAGTTGAGTTTAGATCAAAGTTTCGAACTATGAATGCTGCATGCTGCATCGCTGCATGTACATATGTACATACCCTGCCCTTTGTTCCTCTGTTTCGGTCTCACTCTCACTACATTTTGGATGATCCGTCTTTCTATTTCTACTACATGGATTACAACTCGGACTACTACTGCACCTTTGAGCCCCATGTTCACATGAGCTTATCTCGGGTTTACAGTCCACTGAATGGAGCTCCCCATCTTTTCCACTTTTCACGCTCAATGAGCAGTCACTCATCTGGATAGCACAACTAGAAGAATTCACTATATCGATAGAAAAGAGGGAAGAATCACCATTTTTTTCCCATTCTTGTGCAGTACACTCAGTTGGTGGACTGCACTCAGTGTCTCTAATTTTGTCTCTACTGGTTTTGAGTCCCGGCTCATTCGAATGCGGACCACTAGGAGTGGAATAACCAAAAGAATCAGTGACAGACGCGTGTAGACTGGGTGCACTGGGAGCCTCTTGGATCCCACCATTTAAATTCTCCGGAACTGGGCACAACACTAATGACCCACTTCGTTTCCCCACTTTGGGCCCTTTGTTATTCCGTTTGAATAGGAAATTGAACATTTTGGAATGAAATTTTATGACAGACTTTCTCCAGTAAACAACTCACTATAGTTATGTAGTTAAAAAGAGAATACAAAAGTATATAAGCTTTGGGACTGACTGCGACTGACTCTGTGAGTGAGTGAATGAGACTGACTGAGCATTCGGGAATAAGAATTATATTTTCATTTAGTTGGAGACGTAGCTCACCCATATTTATACACCATTCCGGCCCCCCAATTCCCCATTTTAAATGCAGCCCTTGGATTCCCTGCACTCAACATATCCGAATCCCCTTAGCTCCTTCCCATTACCTTGTCTACCAACATAACATTTTATTGTTTACCGAATAGCCGCCATCATTTTCATTTGTCCTCAGTGTGGAAAGGGTGCAAAATAGTTGGCCACATTGTCCAATAAACGTACAAGTGGTGTAATTTTCGATTTACGGTCCAAAGTAAGTTGCACACGTGAGATGTCAACTGTTATAAGGACCAACTAACTATAGTTGTGCCAAGAAATTGAATCCATACGAAAAGTTACTGTGGCTATATTGCATACTACTGACTGGCTGATGGAGTAAATGTACAACGGGTGCCAAAAAGTTGCAAATCCTTTTTTTTTTGCATTTTACGAGCGTTGGAAAGAAAAATTGACTGCACAAAAAAGGAACCGCAAAGTATAAGATACGAGAGATTTTGTTGTCAATCATTATGAAACGACTTGTAGACAACTAATTGACTGTTTTGCATCTCCACCCTGTCCGTATATACAAATCACCATTTTCAGATTTTTTACTCGCTCATGCTAACTCACTGGATTGTTTCGGGATTTTTAGCCAAAAAATATAAGCAAAATTGTGTACTATATTGTTGACCCGCCTGCACATCTTACTCAATCAAACTGGGGTTTCAAATTGTGCACACATAAATAAAATAACGTGTGAAACCTTTTTGATGGGGGACATAATGATGGTTGCGCTCATACCGTTGTTCTCACTTCAAAGCACTCATTTCGTTGCGAGCTCATATGGTTGCGCTTTTATCATTGTTGACTCACATTATTGCCACTTTTATCGTTGTACCCATCTTATATATAGTTGTTTATGTCTACACGCTCAAAATTACGGGAATGTGAGTTTTTCCACACTGTCTTAAAGCGCCCCATTACCTAAATTCAATACTCCCGATCCCAGTAAATGGATGAACTCGACTTTAAATCTTTCGATTCCGGGCTCTTTGAACTACCAATTTAATGTGAACGCAACATTTTAAATGTGCTGATTGATTCCTTCATGTATGTGTCTGATTTACTGATGCAGGCACACATAAGATTTCATGTGGAGTTGGATTCCAGGAGATTTTTGAGTTGTTATATAGAAAATACACATGGGAGATTCTTGGCTGCGATTATTTGGCAGGCGCAAGTGAAATACACGGGAAATGATGATGCAAACAAGATGACGACATTGGGAAACGAGATTCATGTACGTTTCACCTAAATCTTCATGTTCATAATGATGGTAAATATTTGAGAACGAGCTCTCATTGATTCCTATATAGCTATTTATGCAGTAATTTTCTTGCAACTAACTAACCATAACTATAACTATAACGATAACTGTTCATGAAAATCACAACTTACGATTCAATGTTGTGAGTGGATATATGCGCGCGGGTGGGGAGAGTTGGACGCAAACGTAAATTCAGTGTTGCCAAACGGAATTGTCAAAATTTGCAACAATTTCAATCACTCGTCTCGTCTCCAGAGACCGCAAATCTTTTATCACTTGCACTTTTTTCACCTTCACTGGCGGTAAGAATTCGACGGGAAATGGGGGCTGTTGCGGGGAGTTTAATGCACAAACATAACTGCACTAGTAACAACTATGACTGAAGACTGACTGACTAACATACTCTCTGGCTGGCTGGCTGCATGGTCCTCTCCTGTCTAATTTCCTTCCATTGGGCTCACATGAACAAATGTGTAAAGTGTGCATCTTGCAATGAGCTAGTTAGTTGGATATGGAAGGTTTTATAGAAAACAAGTGCGCACCTTACTCAAACTCTAAACTCACTCTTTATCAAATGCTCTATTCATCTGTCGTTTAGACTGTCCAATATACAACAGTCAACTTAACAGCCCGGGTGCACATATTTTCGTTCCCACTATATTCCCACATCTCTGTTTGTTCCCGAATTCCCCTTCATAGTCCAGGAAAAGCTCTGTCCTTCTAGGAACGCGCACTGACTCACAATTTACAAATTCCCCTATGAATTGCCCTGAAAATTGCCTGTAATAGATGCGGAGACAACATGCTTTATGTTATGAAAATGGGAGACAAGAGAAAATGTATACCCTGTCTGTTGGATTCTGCAGCAACACAAACAAAATGTCGTCTCTACTCCAAAAAGCCAAAAAACATTTCGTGGTTGAATTGAAGAAAAGAGAAAAAAAATTCTTGGTTTCATCTTTTCAGTCATGAAGACTGTAGAATTGTTCTGCTCACCATTTTAGAATGGAGTTTATAAAGGGATTTAACGGTACATGTGTTTGTGTTACAATAAACGAATAGTGACTATAGTGAGTGAGTTAGGAATAGCGGTGGCATATGTAGTTGTGCGGTAATTGCAAGGGATGAGTTACAGACACGAGACTTTGAGTCCGTGATAAACACACATTAACACAAACACTGCACTGTGAGTGCACATACACACGTCTTCCCAAATCTGTCTTGGAACATTATTTCAAATAAGAAAAAAAAAACCAAAACTGACAATTCTACTTCCTTACAAAAGCTGGTAATTTGAACTATCATTGTCACTTTTCAATATTGCTGACTCGGAAAAAAAAGGTTCCATTTTGTATTGGAGCTCCTCGTGGGTTTCATATCCGTTTTTGTAAATGATAAGAAGAGTCCCATGGTCACTCAACATATGTGCTCCCGAATGCGTAGACTTGGCCCCCACTTGTTTCATTTTCAAGGACCTTTAATCCATGTTTGTGTACAAAGTGGCAGCCACAGCAGTTTGTGATTCCCGTCGAAGAACGTACGGGTCCGTGTGCGTTGCGTACCATATAGTCAGTCACTCAAGTTTTTGGTCGTCTAAAATTAGTCAGGAAAGAGGAAACACATGTGATTTCATCCTATTTGTAGATTTCCAACTCTAGGTCTCTTTCCCATGCTAATTATTGATGCACACAATTTTTCTAGAAAATACATGCACAGTAGGTAGCACCGTCACAGTCAAGTCGCTAAAAAAGCAGAGAGAGACAGAGCGAGTGAACTTTGCATGCATGCTGAATGGGTTGGATGCTGACAGAGTTTTAGAACATTGGATATCGAAGTACGCCATCATACCGAACATAAGCTGTTCTGTGTCCGTCCAGTGCAACTGACTGCAAGTTGCGAAAAAGGCACCCAAATCTAGTGCTAGACTACAGAAGCATGCAATTTTGACACTTTGGCGACTTTGGGCATCCAATTGGTGAGGAATGAGCCACGAGCCGAGTTATTGTTATGCAACGTCTTTAGCTATTTATATGGTAGCAAGCAAGACAGAAGAGTACATGACGAAAATGTCACTCACACGCAATGTTAAATATCTGCTCAAAATGGTATGCCCGAGTGTGTGTTTTAAGAGGGTTAAAAAAAGCTTTTGTACAGTAACAGTTTGATGAAGATGAAGGGCTAAAAGTTTAGGTTAAGTTTTGCACCCTCAAGTGCTACGGAGCACTGAGCACGCCACATTTTTTGTTGAAATAAAAAAAATCAAAGTATGGATTTCAAAGAAATCATTTCATAACGTCATAATTTTTAAAGCTTTTTATGCATGGTGATAGTTGGACATCCAACTTTCCCAGGCAACTTGCCGAAAAATTTTGGTTCGCACTTTATATTTGATCAAACAGTCGAAGATATTTTTTGAACCCCGCATTCACTGAATACTGAACTATTCAAATAATTGCAATACGATTGCCCTAAAGTATTACCTTCTTGCCTTTTACCATTGTCATGTTTTAAACCATACAAAAATACCTTAATTAAACCTTTTTTAATCCTCTTAATAAATGGACACATGCATGAGAAAAATCGGACAGCATTCCGAAATTTGCACATTCGGGCATACCACAGTGAGTACATACATATGTACATATAACCATTTCTAATTTGACAATTACGATAAGGTTTAGAATCCAAACGGGGGAATGGGTTCCACATTAGGACTAAATCCTATTCTGCCCCTATTCTGGAGAAGCATTTTTGATGCGCTTGCTTACTGACTGTTCATGACCCGTGAAATGACAAATATCGTAATAACCTGGGATCAACAACCCGCGGGGGGTATTGGTAAAAAAAGCCTTCCTGCAGTGCTACTTCATTTTCAGCTTCCACTCTATACTTGCTATAGTTTGGAGTCTTTGGAGAAGTCTTAGAAACTGACTTTCCTTGGTGACTCCAACTATAAATTGGATAACTAACTAAAGAAACCCAAGTAGTGTTCCACACAACTGCACTCATACTCTCATACATGGATGGGAACCGCCCGTGAATGTGGTAATAAAAACGGCTCCCCATATCCAAAATTCTGCAGAACATGCAAACCAGTTTTGTTCACAAGTTGCGGCTAAAGTTTTTGTCACACACATTCAATATTTGGAACTCGTCAATCTCCATCTTCTAAAACCACCCCAATTTTGAGTTTATTACTTTTTGGTCCCCCTGTGTACAACATAGTGGGACAATTATGCATAGAGACGTTCAAAAAACCAGTTGTTATACAATATCAACAACTAAGGCACCATTTGAAAGTGAGCGTATGGGCCGTATGGGCATATGTATTGACCAGTCGTATACGCTGCACTACTGCATGCAGCACGCATTATGTACCATGCAGCTGAAGTTACCTGCATGCCATGCACAAAAAACTGGATCCTATAACTAACTAACTACAACTTACATGTATTTTTTTTAAAGTGCCAGAGGCAGTTTTGGTCTTCACATGTTCTCCAGCACTGGACGATATTGGCTCTCACGTGAAATGGATTCCCAATTAGTTGACCATTAACTATTGTTTGTTAGCTGGTTGGCTGTACAAAGTCGGGACTCTGGACAACTTGTGATTGAGTTGAACATTAAAAAAAGTGCCATTCGGGGTTGTATGGTCAAGTTTTGAAATCTTTAAGACTCGTTCCGTTGGTCACAATGTTTAATCAACGGGATTCCAGTGAAGGACTTGTGGACACATCCACTAGACAAGGCAAATGGCGTCAGTTAATTTTTAGGTGAAAAAATTATTCTTATTATTCTTTCTTATATCATCTTGGTCATCAAAAAATAATATTGCGCATACGAAATTATGGCTATAACTTAAAGGGTAGGCAACTTTTGTAGATGGAAATCCATCATTGGACCCATCACTGTTTTAGCATTCGTGATTCTCGCATTGACCTTATTTTTGACTTACCCTGATGGTGAGCATTCATTTTTTCATTCCCTCAATCCCTCATATACTATTCTATGATAGCTTACTTTGGATATTTACCTTGGAAATGATTATTGCATTCCCCCAGGCTCGGAGCAAACGGAAAGTGCGCCTTCCAAAATCCTAGGACTGCCCACGGGCGAAAACTTCACCCTAACCGAAGGGAAACTCACCTTCTCTGGGGACCCTCTCAAGTTTACAAACCGTCGGTTCGACAAATTCCCTGGATTCCCTCCATCCTTGTTCCCTGAGGAGATCACTGCCATCGACTTCCGATATGTACGTCTGTCCGGCCCCAATCTTACAGACTCTCTTTCTCGTTTCTCCAATCTGGAACACTTGCACTTGCAGAATGTGACAGTCTTCGGATTCTTCAAACCCGTGAAACTCCCGAAACTCACCTACTTCTTCATCAGTCAAGGGATCGACAAAACGCAGGACGAAATGAAGCTGTTCAGTTTCTACGACATGACCACTTACCCGTCCCCCTACTTGCGGTCCACGCTTTTCTTCCTGGGCGAAATCCCTGGGGTGAAGGAATTTGACGCCGCACTGGCCAGTCAACCCTTGTCCTATATTTCCGTCTGGATGAAGGGCTCCATCGTGTACGTGCTGGACCGACCTGGGAAAGAAGTTCGACTCAATCTTCCCTTTTGCTCCAAAATCATGCAGGGCATCAGTTTCCCTTATACATCGCTCACACTGGCTAGTTGTCATGATGTGGCCCTCGAAGACGTGTCCGCGGACATCACCTTTTTGAATCTCTACTTGATCCTGAACTCGACGGACGAACTTTTGTCGGCAATTCTCCGCAAGACGCGCCGTCTGACCGACCTGTACATTGAGTTGCCCGAGCATCGCTTGGATTTGGACGATTTGCCGCCCAATCTCAAGTTACTGAGCATCAGCTCTATGCTCTTAGATGCCACCAATGAGACGAGGGCGACGGGAGTGACTGAATTTTATTTTGGGGGTGAGAACCAATATGGATGGGTGGAGAACCGTACCACGCCCTTGAATGAGAACATTCTGAACGCGTTCCCCAATCTGGAACGATTGGCAATGTTCGAAGTTACTGGTGTGGAGCGATATCATTTCGTCAAGGGTGCTTTCGAACGGCCCCACATGGTCTGGGCTCTCTGTGTGGGCTTCCCGCGGGTGATGGGCGACTTTGTGGGGTTGCCCCAAAGTTATCGAAAGTTCATTCTGGAGCGCAAAGAGGGGGGCATCACGGGGCGCCCAATTAGTGATGATGAGGAGTTGGCTTATCGATACGACTTGTTGGGCTGGAGTCCAATCGACTCGTTCCCCAAGTTTTACTATGTCCAGAAGATCATTAAGAGTGGCGGCATTTTGGGCCACTCCACCCCCAATCCCAATGAGTTGTAACCTGTGGGCTAATTATGAAACTATCCCATCATAATCGTTCCACTAAAGCAACCTTATTTTTCAGTCACATGGACAATTGTCAAACTGTGTTCTAATTTTGTTCAAATAGGGAAAGAGGTATGAACCAACAGCACCGTTTTACTAACTGAACTGAATGCAAATTTTAGATTTATTTTTTTCCCGCTCCATCTATAAATGTGTAGCCTATTGTGAGCAAGTGAGCCTGAATGAGCTTTATTACTTTTATTTGGTGGACTATAAATCAGGGTGTATAAAAGTCATGCATTATGTTTTAGTTAATAAAAACAATCGATTGAAATATACAACAGCTACATCAGGTTCATCATATGTGAATGAACCAGTCATTTTTTTTACAAAAGCACAGATACTATATTATATGTATGTACACAGTGCACATTCTTATGAAGAGAGTTAAATGTGGTCTTGATGAAATGTTGGGTTTTCATAAGCTTCTAACTTGGGTGCACTTTGGACATTAGAACTGGCCAATTCCACGTCGAGCATGAATTTCCCTTTGAGCTCCAATTCGACGTGATGCTCCTGCTGTTTGGGTTCCCAACAGCACCATCTATTGCTCTTGCTCAAAGCCACTACCCAGGAATGTGTATATTGCTCCTGCTCTTTGGTCAGTATTGTACGGCCTAAACAAGGTTAAAAAATCATGAAAAACGGCAGAAATAAATAAAAAAGGTAAGCCTCAAACAGTCAGTTCCTACCTGTACATAAGCTTAGAATGGAACCCACCACAATTGTCACAATCAATCCAATCAGTGGATACAGCAGATAAGAGATGGTGTACATTTTGCTGGGCCATTCCCTACAATCAAAGTGAACAAAGTCTCTCTCAGATTTCAAGCAAAGCGAACTTGGACAAGGAGCAGATAAAGCTTACAGTGGGAAATCATGGGACACAACAGTGGAATTCATGATTAGAGTGATGTTGGCAACTTTTGCCAAAACAGACTCACTGCAGCCCAGAGTGCTGTAGGGCAAATGGTCCTTGGGTTTGGAAATGAACAGACCTCCTACACTGACCCACAGGCTTATGGCGTGGCCACAAACCATCCCTCCAATTGCCCCATATTTGTTCACAAAGGGCATCAAGACTCCCAAAATGAATACGCCTGTAGTCAAACACACAGTAGATGCCAACTTTTTGCATTTTTAGATATTATATAACACAGGCGTAAGTATGTACACCTAACAATGGGCCACTGACTGCCCCATTCACAATAATAGCCGCAGAAAGCACCCCTCCTAAACTACCCGCCAAAAAGGCCATCCCGATGATAAGTGACCCGAAACAGAGTCCTGCATCAAAAAATAACAAGGTTGAGGAATTCGCATTGGATTGCAAATAAATATATTTCCACTTTTGGTGGCATAATCTATACCCACGACTTTGGTGACCTGTCCTTGTTTTTGGGCACTGAGGGTAGCGAAAAACGTAATTTTCAACATGAAATCCTGCCACGTGACTGCCGCTAGTGAATTAATCCCAGATGATAAGTTGCTGTCAAAAGGAGTTCATTGAAAAAAGGAAGGAAACGATAAATTATGTGTTGCAAAAACTTTGAACTTTTTATTACCTCAGAGCGCCCGCAAATAAACAGGCCATGAAAAGTCCCACTAGGCCAGCTATATATAGAAATACTTTACATTTTATAGGAACAATTTTAGATGCGGTTTTGCCTTTGAGTAATGGATTGCACATAATGCAAATTATTATCTACCAGTGGGTGATAAAAACTCGGCAACGAAATACGGGGCAATCTGATCATTCCTTTTGATGAATCCCAGAGTGATTGGGTCACAACCAGCATAGTTGGAAAAAATGACAATTCCCGTCAGCACGGCTACTGACATGGTCACACAAACTAATGGTCCCGTCAAAATCAGTGCACTACAATTCAAGTTAAGAAAATCTTATCATCCATAACTCTCCTCTCCCCCACTATGAGTGATAAAAAAGTGAACCAACGTGAAGGATTTCCTAAGGGTTCCCATAGCGCAATATCGCTGTACAGTGGTTTGATGACAGCCATACGCACTCAACCAAAAAATGCCTTGGCCGAAAAATAGGTTCAAGGATGAGATGCGACGAAATGGGTCCAGGTCGAAACTACACACAGACAAAATGTAAGAACAAATAATTGTCTAGCCTGAATACCCTGGTGAAAATAAAACAAGTTTTTTAATGATTTCTATGTTGGTTGACAATAAACGAACTCGAAAAAGTTGATGCGCCCATGAGTGTTGGCGATAGTGAAGACTTTTGAGAATCCACCAACATTGATGGACCCTTGGACAATGATTGCCAACATACCCGCAAACATAATGAATATTTGGAACACGTCCGTCCATACAACTGCCTTGATTCCTCCCTACGGATTTACATAGTTGGTTATAGTTCTGTCTTCATAATTTGTGGGATGAAAAAAAAAAACGTACAGCAATTCCAATGTGTTTAGAAACAACTTACAATGGAACTATATAATGCAGTGGCACTGCCCGCTACCACTATGGAAGTAGAAATTGAGATCCCAGTCACCGCATTCAATGCTAAAGATGGTGCGAATAGAACCTACGATGTTTTAATACCCACAAACTATATTCTCATTTTTAACTCTAGCTTGTGCATGTGATCATCCCTTTGATTAGGTCTGTCCCGTTTTCTTGTTCGCACCGCAATTGTATATATGTAACTAACTAAATCTAACTTCGAACCAAAACTTACGACTCCCATGTAAGACACGATTTGGACAATGAAAGTCCCAGTGGCCAGCATACGCACAGTCTGTGATTGAAATCGCAATCCTAAATACTATAAATAGGGAAACATGAGATGATCGTATTATTTCAGCATTTCCAGTCATGCTTCCTATAAAAATGAAATGAGAACCTACTTCATATGCACTGGTCAGTTTCAAATTATACAACACGGGGAGAAATAGGAATCCTCCTAGGGGGATAAAAATGAGTGCGCCGCCAGCCATTTCTGCTATCAAGGTTCCATTTGAATATATTTCTCCAGCAAATCCTGTATTTTTTTTGTGGTTATAGTTTACTTTTGGATTTCCGTCCCAAAAATCAGGGCTTAAAACGTAAGGTTTTTACCCAAAACTAATATGGCGGACATGTAAGTGGCCAAAAGGGACAGGGCAATGGGGACGACTTGCATATTCCTGCCTCCCACGAGCAAGTCCTCATTTGTTTGCTGCTTTTTCACGAATGCATAGTAAATGCCGATGAGTATGGACATCACTACCACTCCTACAAATATTATGTAGTCCACTACACCAAAACTTTTGGCCCAATCCGACATTTTAGTATCCATTTTTCAAACTTTTGAGCCCGATTTCAATTTTTCCAAGCTTTCCAAACAAACTACCTATGAGAGTACATAGTTTCAGTCAGTTTGTAAATTGATTCTGAAAGTTGAACATTTGGAGAGATCCAGAGTCGTAAATTGAGTACACAGAATGATATAGAATGCAAAATGAACGCCACCAAAAAATTAGCAATAGAGAAGACTATCTATAACTAACTTTTAAATAACAATAAATTGCTCTCAGTCAGTGATAATTTGATAATGATACAAGTTTAATGCAAACTGGGATTGGGAGTGTTATAAGTCATTGCCAAGTTTGAATCAGATGCACTTGTGAGGATCATCAAACAACAATGCATGGTGTGAATGAGTCCACTTTTGTTGTTCATCAAAGTTTTCATCACATAAACTTTTGTTTGTTGCACGAACTAACTAGCATCATACCACCACACACGAAATTCTTTTATTTATTATACAGCTAATAGGGTTTTTAACTAGAGGTAAGAGGTATGCGCCCTCAAATCACGTCGTCTTCGACACGATTTTTTTGTCAAATTTTCACGCCGCCACTGTCGAAACTTTTCATCGTCGGGTCGACGGGCCTTAGATAGTCAAACGACCGTCGTCGAATTTTCAAATAATGAAATAAATTTTTTTTTAAATCTGCGAATTTTGGCCACAAAATTGAATTTTTCAAAGTGAAAACTTCAAAAATTTTCTCAGCCAAAATTTGAATGCCAAATTTTTGCAAAAATTTCAAAAAATTCCGCACTGTTGTTTAAGTCATTCTTTGGGTGATCAAAAATCTATTGTTTTCCGCCGTTGTCCATAGTAAATTATCCTGTACACCGCCGTTGATGATTTTTAATCGACGCACATCTCTAGTTTAGACTTGTCAACAGGTTTTCCGCAGCCAATGCACTGCGTTGCATCTAGTATATAATTGGCTGGCATGGAAAATCAAACGTGCAACCTGTGTGTGTGTGAAAGTGTTTTTTATACATCCCCACGGTCCACTATTGTGAGTGTGCTAGTAATTACAAGGAAAAATATATTTCACATGCAACCTCATCGTGTGAATAAATGGGCATCAGAAATTCCGCATTTTGCATGCAGGGTGAAGAATTGATTGGCACGAAGGCCAATACTCAAGTTTAACAATAGTAGTCTTTCTCCCAATTCCCAAATAATGAGCCTTCCATGCCCACAATTTTGCATGTTCCCACTTACCACTATGGACTTTTGTTGGCAAAAAAAAAAGCCATAAGACTTCAAGTATTTATTTATTTATTCCTCACGTTCACAGTAAGTAAGTTTGGTTTGATAGTATCACATTGTTATTGACCGCCTTGAAATTGGCACGATTCGAATAAATAACTATTTGATATGACTAGGTGGGTATGGTAAACGTTTAGATGATAAGCAGCTCGGACATGGTAGCAATACCGTTTAGTTCAGAAAAAGCCACTGGTCATGGACATGGACAGGACATTACAAAATAAATACATAGGAACTTGAATTCCCCATATATGGGAAAATACAGTTGACAAGTTTAGAGCACAAGCACGCAGAGCACACAGCTATAGTTAGTTGTACAAGGCCTTTCATTCATCACACAATTTGAAACAACACATTATTACTACAAGCCTAATTTTGATTCACTTGGTATAGAAAGTATGAAATGTGTTCTTAGTTAGTCAAGTTCACTTTCTCCAGGGATCTTGATGCCGTTTTTTGTATTTTTTGGAACCTGAACGATTAGGATCTGTGGCTTCCTCGTTTTCTTCCTCCTCTTCGTCTTCAAAAACTGAAACTACCGGGTATTCCGGCGGCCCTCCTGTAAGCTCGTGGATCATCTCCACTATCTTAGTGTACAAAAACGAACCCCTGTGAAAAAACCATTTCAAAAAGATCACCCTATGCCCTATATTGACTAACTAAGCCGAGATAGAGAATTTAACAAGTTTTTTTCTAAAAAACTTCTGTCAAGGCTACAGGTCGGCACAGTCAATTAACAATCAATCAATTTTGTCAATTAATTCATTATTCAATAAGAATTTAACCGTTATTATCATTGGGCATCGGGACATTCAATTTTGTTTGCGAAGACGCGATGAATTTTGATAGCCATTCAAGGTATAGAGATTTAACATTAACATCGTATTTTGACAGGGATGCAACCTTTAGGGATTTATGATGAGATTATGACAGGGATGCAACCTTTAGGGATTTATGATGAGATTATGACAGGGATGCAACCTTTAGGGATTTATGATGAGATTATGACAGGGAT
>Ga0210040_10005298_pt1 | contig 16512 bp, 17 predicted proteins | sample CryGeyCG12114_NA_FD_185462 | JGI IMG/M metagenome (GOLD analysis project Ga0210040, IMG submission 185462) | Groundwater microbial communities from aquifer - Crystal Geyser CG19_WC_8/21/14_NA (SPAdes) (version 2) | ecosystem: Environmental > Aquatic > Deep subsurface > Groundwater | place: USA... | reverse complement strand
CTTCTAAAGCCCGTGCATCAGCTGCAAGAGTAATAGTTAAACTAGTTGCATTGGTAAGGGATACTTCTTTTGTAATAAAACCCACAAAAGAAACAATCAGGGTTCCGGTTTCAGCCGGGGTAGATAAGGTAAAGTTACCTTCGGCGTTCGTAGTTGTTCCTACTGTTGTTCCTTTTACCAGAATTGTTACTCCTGGCAGACCCTCTCCTTTTTCATCGGTAACCCGGCCGGCAATATCTCTTACCGGTTTGGCCTGCATTACAGTTATAACTGTCAGCAGCAAGATTAATGTGAGCAAAAGCTTTTGCCGCATGAATTCAAATAAGACTTGCGAAGGTAGTTTTGATTGCATATAGTTAAATTTTAGTGATTTAGTAGATAAAAGTAAACTAGATAAAGGCCGACAATAGTATTTTTATCAATTGTTATTCAGCAGATAATACTTTAAATAGAAAATACAACGTTTTTAAAAAGAAGGGCAACAGTTTAATTTTATAAACCATACAAAAACCTGGTCTATTTTAGATTTATATATCTTGGTAAATAAAAAATCTTAATGCAAGAAAAACACTTATCAAGTATAAAAAAGCTATTTATTAGTGAATCAAATATACAATTAAAAATTTATAATAAAATAATTACTTTTAATATTTTATTAAAAAAAGCTTTTTTAAATATTAATTATCTATATTTACTTTAGCAATATCTCTATAAATTATAAATTTTTAAATTTAAACAAACAATGTAAATTATTAAAAATAATACAATAGTATTAGTATATTCATATAATTATTCAAATATACTTAGCTTATCAATAAATATTGTTCAGTAGATAGGAGATACTATTTATTAATTAACAGGATTATAATACGAGCTGTTTAAATATTTTAAAGATTAACTTACCAGTTAATACAGCTATTTTGCTTTAATTGGAAGTAAAATGCAGGATAAAACCGAATTAATGAAAATATAAAGAGGATGTATGGTTTTCTGAAGATTACGCTTATCAGATTTACCAGAACACCCTACTTTAACCACCCTTATCTATTTATTTGCTTTTGCAGCAGCTTCGGCTTTAAGTTTTTTATCCCACTCCTCACCTGCTTTTTTCAGGTCGTAACCGGCTGCCGAAAGGTAATTGTTTATGCGGCCTTTGTATTTGCCAAACCAACCGTGTTTTTTTTCGGAGCTTTCAGCATCCATGGCCAGTTCGCGGGCTTCTACCAGGTTTTTCATGATGTAGGTTTTTTGCTCTTCAGTCAGGTCGGGCAACATAGCCAAGTAACCCTTGTAAGTAATAGGTACAACGCCGTAGGTCATGCCGTCCTTTACTTGGTCAACCTGGGCTGGCCTAAGTTCTTTCGATAAAGAAGCCAGATACTTAGCACGTTGCTTGTCGAGTTGGGCTTTGGTTTTTTCTTCAATTTTTTTAACCTCGGCCTCAGCTACTTGTTTGTCGGTGCTGGCTTTTTCTTTGATGGCTTTTACCTGAGCATCGCGTTCGGCGTGTATTTTATTTAAGCCCCGATATTGCAGCACAATTATATCGCGTACGCGGGTAGCTTTAGCCGACTCCGCAATATTTAATGTTTTTACAATTTTATCGGCACGTTGGGTAATGGTGCGGGTATAAGCAGCTTCTTGTTCAGCAACAGTTTCTTTGGAAGTTTGGGGTTTTGCCTCTTGAGCCATTAGCGGCATCGAGCCAGTTAAAAGCACAAAGCCAAGGATTTTAAACACGCTGGTCGGTTTTTTTAAAATTGACATCATAAAGGGGATATAAATTATGGGGTGGAATCGAAGCTAAGCAGGTGTAGTATTCAAATCTTTTAACCTTTAAATCTTACCAGGAATATGTTCTAATAATACCGAATCGTATCAACCCCTTTCCATACCAAAAAACGCTCTTCTTGTCATGCTGAAAGCATCTATTGTTTAGAAAGGAAAGTAGGTAATTCAAGCTTTACTAATTGTTACCTGCCAGGCTCTTTAATCAATAGATCTTTCCAAGATGACAACGACAACACAAAGTGTATAAAATTATGGTATGAGGTTAACCCTATTGGGTATAATTCCTGAAAACCAATCTTTTAGCTTATACATCAAAATGTATTAAGATTCTGAAATACGAATACTAACAGGTTTAAAAGTAATAAAATTATTTTAAATATAAAAACATTATTTAAATATAAATAAGATACTTTATCAATTTACAATTATTGCAGCAAATTCTACTTTAAATTATAATGCCACAAACAACAATAATAAAATACAAATTTTACCCTAATGGCAAGTTGGCAAATTGATTGTTACCTCCAGAACAGTTTCAAAACTAAATCTCCACTTTAAGTCCTAATTGCTCCTGCAGTTGACTGTATTCCTGGTACAAAGCATCCATTCCTTTTTTTATGGCCGGGGTAAACTCACCCACGTCGCGGCGGGTATAGGTTGTAAGACTTAAGCCCCGTTTTTGCAGGAAATATTTTGATACAATGGGGTACACTTCGTGCATAACATCCATGTTCCGGATAAAAAACTGCTGTACCTGTTCTACTTCTTCTTTTAAGGCTGCATTATTATAGCTTTGGCATAACCAGACAATAAGCTCCGGGAAATAATTACCTTGGATGCAAGATAAACCGGCCGAACCGGCCTTTAACGATTCCACGGCGTGAACCATGTAAGCATCGTACAAGCCAAAAGCCGGATTATCAGCCAGGCGCAATTTTCCCCGGACTTGTTCTATATCCAGGCAGGTATCTTTGTGGTAAATGACCCGTCCGGTAGCTACCAATTGCCCGAGCATTTCCGGGGAAATTAAGCGTTTGTACGGCACCGGACACTCGTAAAAGCCAAAGGGTACGCCCGGTGTAAGATCAAATAATTCATAAGCCCGGTCGGCAAATACAATTTCGGATTCCGATTCTTCGGCTAATAAACCGGTTATACCAATTACGGCTTGCACGCCCAGTTCGTGTACCTGTTTTACGAAAGAGGCTTGTTGCGCAATGGGTCCACCAAAAGTGCCGGTGGCTACCACCGGCACGGCCCCATTGGCGACTTTTAGCACGTGTTTAATTATTTGCAGCCTTTCGGCAGGCGTTAATTCAAACATTTCGCTCGATAGGCAATTAGCAAACAAGCCCGCGGCGCCTGCTTCCAGGTAAAATTCGGTAAGTTCGGTTAAAGCATCAAAATCTATCTCGCCGTTTTCTTGGAACGGCGTTAACATTACCGGAATGAATCCTTTTGGTGAATTTTCCATTTATATATTTATTAAATCCCTGCCTGAAAAGCTTTAGGTTAGGTCAGGAGAATATTTGTTTTACAACCTAATAGTTTACTTTTTCCCGCGCCGGGGTTGTTTGCTTCCGGACTTTGGTTAACAGCACGCCGGCTAAAAAGATAGTAAGCGTACCAATTACAATTATCATATTTTTATGCAACGGGCTCCGGAGGTAAGCCTGATCATCCGGAATCAGATGCGAAAAAGTCATCCAGAGAATAACCAATACCCCAATAATAGTAGCAGTTAGGGCCTCGGTGTTTTTACTTTGCCGGCTGATAATACCGAGTAAAAATAAGCCCAACATACCTGCGGCAAAAATGCCGGAGAGTTCCCACCAAACATCCAGAATACTTTTTACGCCAATCATGGCAATACCGGTGCCCATACCCAATAAGCCAAAAACTACCGTGCCCACGTGCAGCACCCGCAGGTTTTGTTTTTCGGTAATGCCGGGTTTTATGTAACGTTTAAAAATATCTTCGCAGAAAACCGTGGCCGAGGCGTTCATGCCGGAGCTAATGGTACTCATGGCCGCCGAGAGAATAGCCGAAACAATTAAGCCCACCAGGCCGGCCGGAATTTTATTCACCATAAAATGTGGCATTACTTTGTCGCCGTAGTCGGCGGGTTGCAGGGTGGCGGCCAGTTGAGAAATTTCGGCAGCAGTAGCCGTGCCCGGCAGTCTTTCTATAGCCACTTGCTGTTTTATACTCAGAATAAATTCGGGGTGCAAATTATAATAAGCAAACAAACAAGCACCAATAATAAAAAAAAGCAACGAGGCCGGCAGGTACAAGCCCACGCACAGCCAAACCGACTTAGCTGCTTCTTTTTCGGAGCGGGCCGTATGGTACCGCTGAATATAATTCTGGTCCATCCCAAAATTATTCAGGTTGATAAAAAAGCCGTACAGCAACACCACCCAGAAAGTAGCCTGGGTAAAATCGGGGGCAAAACTGCCCAAACTAAATTTTTGGTTGCTTTGCCCTACTTCTATAATTTTAGAAATCCCACCCGGCATTTCGCCCACAATGAGGTAAATAATTAGTAAAGCGCCTAAGGTTTTAATTACCCCCTGCACCACTTCCGTCCAGATTACGGCTTCCATGCCGCCCATTACGGTATAAACAATAATGCAAATACCCATTACTAACATTACGGTTTCCATGGAGTAGCCGGTAAGCGCTTGTAAACTCAGGGCAATTCCAAAAAATATTGAACCCATCCTAGCCAGTTGGGTCAGCAAAAAACAAACTACCGCGTAAGTGCGGGCCCAGGGACCAAACCGTTTTTCGAGGTGGGTATAAGCCGATACTTCGCCGGTTTGACGGTAAAAAGGCACAAAATAGCGCGAAGCTACCCACGCGGCCAACGGCATCGAAATGCTAAACACAAAAGCATTCCAGTTGCTCCCGAAAGCTTTACCCGGCACCCCCAGAAAAGTATTGCTGCTTAAAAAAGTGGCGTAAATGGAAAGCCCGATAGCCCAACCCGGAATTAAACCCGAGGCTTTGGTGAATTGCTCGGAGTTTTTATTCTTCCGCGAAAAGTAAATTCCCACCAAAACCATCCCGACGAGGTAAATCAGAATAATAGCCAGATCGAAAATTGGCAGGTTTTTCATGGTGGATTGGTGGAGTTTAGCGCTTGAATTTAAAGGTAATTAATTATTTCGCGTTTATGGTAATATCATCTACAAATTTTTATTTTATTAGTAAATAATTTTATTACCTTTTCCGGCCTAATTGGTTACACCTACACTAGATAACATTCATCCGACTTGAATATTAAGCTCGGTCAATTTAGCCAGAAGATTTTGTTTAAGATTTCTGATTTGAATCAATCTATTCACCACTTGCCTATATTTTAATGAACAAAATAACTTTACAAGGTATTACCTGGGGCCACAGCCGGGGCATTACACCTTTATTAGCCGCCGCCCAACGGTTTTCGGAATTACACCCAGATATAGAAATAACCTGGCGCAAAAGAACCTTACAAGAATTTGCCGATTTCCCGATTGAAAAACTTACCCAAACCTACGATTTGCTTATTATCGATCACCCGTGGGTAGGTTGCGCCGCCGCCAACCAAACCGTTTTGCCCCTCAACGAATATTTACCGGCCGATTATTTATACGAACAAGCCCAAAACTCGGTGGGGTACTCACATTTAAGTTATAATTACGGTGGTCACCAGTGGGCGCTAGCCATTGATGCCGCCACCCCGGCCGCCAGCTACCGTCCCGATTTACTTCTACAGCACGAACAACCGGTACCGGATAACTGGGAAGATGTAATCAGTTTAGCCCAAGCTGGCCGGGTTGCCGTACCCGCCATTCCCATCGACTTGCTGATGAATTTCTATACTTTCTGTCTGGCTCACGGCCAGGAGCCTTTTTTAAATTCCTCGGAAGTAATTCCGCAGGAAACCGGGTTAAAAGCACTGGCTACCATGCAGGAATTGTATAGCCAGGTCGATAAGCGATTTTTTAGTTGCAATCCTATTGCTGTAGCCGAAATAATGTCGCAAACGGATGAGTTCTGGTATTGCCCGTTTGCTTACGGCTACTCCAATTATTCCCGTGAGGGGTACGCGGCTAACTCATTACTTTATACCGATGTGGTGCGGTTTGGCAGACACGGCCGTCTCCGGACTACGGTTGGGGGTACCGGTTTGGCGGTTTCGGCTAGCTCCCAACACCAGGAAGCAGCGCTGGAGTTTGCCAAATGGGTAGTTTCACCGGCCATACAAGCTACGTTTTACACGCAGCACGGCGGCCAGCCCGGCCACCGCTCCGCCTGGGTCAGCGAAAAAAATAATGAATTGTGCCAAAACTTTTTCCAGAATATTTTGCCGGTAATGGACCGGGGTTACATCCGGCCACGGTACAATGGCTACCTCCACTTCCAAGACCACGCCGGCGACCCGCTGCACCATTATTTGCAAAATGGCGGCCAACCCGAAAATGTACTTCAGGAAATGAACCGGATTTACCAGGAGAGTTTGCGCTTGAACGATTGACGTTACTTAAAATAATGGGAAAGACCAGACGAAGCTCCTCCCCAACTTCTTGTGAAAAACTACGGTAATGCTTATTTCAGGAGAACACCTTTGGTTGAAGTAGAGTTAAAAACTGATGTAACGCAAAGTTTTATATATAAAACCCTAAAGCAATTTACATCTGTCATTCAGGAGGAAACTATTTGGCTAGCTGCTAAATAGTTTCCTCCTGAATGACAATAACAGAACCCTATTACTTTATTTACCTGTTCTGCTTATAGCTATGAAACGTCTGTTAAGAATTTAGTTAAATTACATTTTTTGAAACGAATAATATAAGTCCTTTGCCTTTCAAAAGTTGAAAATACCAAGCCTGTTCTAGGGGTATTTAGGGTGAGATCCCAAAAACCAATATAAAGTTTTCGTAATAGCAGGAACATTTTAACTAGAAATAATCAGGTCCGTAAAACCAGCTCTTTTGGGAGGTTCCATTTTACAAAATTTTAGATTTCCAGACCCACAGTATTTATAGTGTAAAGTTGTTCAATAATTTTGGATTAGATTAATACAAACGCCATTTTGGAAAATTTCGAATTGTTTCCCGTTGCTTTACCTGTATCAGCTAGGCCGATTTATATAATAGGTGCCGGTGGGATTGTAAAAGATGCGCATTTGCCCGCTTACCAATTAGCTGATTTTACCGTAGTCGGCATTTTTGATCTAAACAGAGAAAAAGCGCAAAAACTGGCTCAGGAATTTAACATACCCCAAGTGTATGCTTCCTTACCCGACTTGATTGCCCAAGCACCGGCCAACGCCGTTTTCGATATTGCCTTGCCTGCTTCCCAGATTATTCCTACGCTAGCTTTTTTACCGGCGGGGGCGGCGTGCCTCATTCAGAAACCAATGGGCGAAGATTTAGTACAAGCGCAGGAAATATTAAATATTTGTCGTGAAAAGCAATTAATAGCGGGCATCAATTTTCAGTTGCGGTACGCCCCAGCGGTGGCAGTTGCCCGCCAGATAATAGCGCAAGGCCGCTTGGGAGAACTTACCGATATTGAAATTAATATTAATGTGTATACGCCCTGGCACCTCTGGGATTTCTTGTTTACGCTGCCCCGCACCGAAATATTGTACCACAGCATTCATTACGTAGATTTGGTGCGGTCTTTTTTGGGCAACCCCACCGGAATTTATGCCAAAACCACTAAGCACCCGCAAATGGCGCAACTGGCATCGGTGCGCAGTAATATTATAATGGATTACGGCGATTACGTGCGCGCCAATATTTTAACCAACCATTGCCACCAGTTCGGACTCACGCACCAACAATCTTATATAAAACTGGAAGGTACCCAAGGGGCTATTAAAATAAAATTGGGCGTATTGCAGGATTATCCCAAAGGAACGGAAGATGCTTTTGAATACGTACTCCTGAACCAGAACGAAGAGCCGCAATGGCAAACGTTAAAAGTAGAAGGCAGCTGGTTTCCGCACGCTTTTATGGGCGCTATGGCTCAGGTAATGCGGGCCGCCGAGGGTTCTATCGCCCAACCCGATAACTCCGTAGAAGATTGCATTTATACCATGGCCTGCGTAGAAGCCGCTTACGAATCGAATACGGCCGGAGCTACGCCTGTACAAAGTAAATTTTAGAGATACCAATTAGGGGCATGAACGCTCGCGTCAGATAAAAATAAAGCTAAATCCCAATTAGCGGAAGCCCAGTTTTAGGATAAACAGGAGGATTATTTCCCGCCAAACTTCCGGATTTGGTAATTAAAAGTCAGCATGAAATAACGCTGCAATACGTTAGATTGCACGTCCTCCACGTATAATTCGGTGATGTTGCGGCTAACGTTATTGTTTTCTTTCAGCAAATCAAAAACGTTTAGGCTTATTTCGCCTTGCTGGTTGCGGAATATTTTCTTACCCAAACTCATGTTCCAGAGTAAATAGCTATTGTCGTAGCCGGAACTTAAGCCGGAATTTAATTGGTGATTTAGCTCCGTGCGGTAAACCAAACCTTTCCAGAAAATCATCTGGTATTTGAGCCGGGTAGATTGATTAAAATAATTGTTGTTCAGGTTGGGCCGCAAAGAGTTACGCACCACATTGTAAGCCGAACTGCCGGATAAGGTAAAATCTACTTTTTCGCTGATGTTACTGCTTAAAGAGTAGCCCAACCGGAAGTTGTTGGTGCTGGCGGTATTTAACTGACCATTTAACAAACCGGGCCGGTTAGAGCGATTAATGCCCCCGTTCAGGCTAAGATTAGATTTAAACAAAGGCACCGGTTGCCCCAAACTAAAGTAGGTGCGCACGGTCCAGAAACCTTGTAAATTAACCGGGCGGGTAAATTGGGCGCCTTTTTCCAACACCACTTTATCGTTCAGTTGCACCAACGTATCGGCCAGAATGGTGCTGTTGGTAATATAATTATTTAGGATTGAGGCGTCTACCGAAATGAAAAAATTACGGTTGGTACCGGCATTGTACGTACGGTAGCGGGCCCGAAACCGGTTCTCGAAAGATTGTTTCAGGTCGGGGTTACCGGCCCGCAGGTGCAACGAATTCGTATTGTCAATTACGTCTTGCAACTGGTTGAGCGAAGGAGCCGAGGTGTTGGTACGGTAATTCAGCTCCAGGCTGCGCGCTTTGGTAAATTTATAAGTAAAGCCCGCCGCGGGCAGAAAACTGGTAAAAGTTTGGGACAAAGAAATATTTTCCGGAAACTCCCGGTCGTTTTGCAAATGCGCTTTCTGGTAACTGCCTTCTACTTCCAGCCGCACTTTTTCGCGGTGAAACTGGTAACCGCCTTTTAATTCTTCGGATAAATAATCGCTCTTGAAAATATTACTGAAAGCCGAATTAAATTCGCTGTAGCTACCGGTGCTTTCGATAAAATCGTAAGTGCTGCGGTTAGAGGCATTCTGTTTGTTGCCGATTTCGTAGCCGGCTTCCACGCGGCCGTTTTTGCCAATGGGTTCGGCCAAATTTATTTCGGTTTCCCAGCCTACGCTGCTCTGGCTGATAGCAGTGTGCTGCCGCAAATTGCGGTTTACAGTTTGCTCATTGTAAAAAATATCCTGCGATTGCCGGTACGAGTCGCCTTGGCTATTGCTTACATCAGTATCTAATTTAAAAGTGAGGCTCCTCCCCTTTTTATTAAACCGATGGTTAAACAAAATATTATTGCCTAATTGGTAACCCGCATTAGTAGCCTGGGTATTATTTTGCGTTTGATTTAACTTACCGGTTTCGTTATCCGTTTGGCCAAAAAAATCCGTTTCGTCCTGGTTATTTTGCCAGGAAAAGCGGGGTGCTACCAGCAGGCGATTTTTATCGTTTATTTTGTAGTTCAGGCGCAGCCCCAATTTGTGTTCGGCTTCCTGGCTTTCGGTGCGGTTGCGCTCGGAATAAACCTGTCCCGAATCGGCCGCAAAAGCATAATCGCGGCTTTTTATTTGATCACCCAGGTGGTCGAGGTGGTTAAAAGCGTAATTGCCGCTCACTTCCAACTTCTTAAACAGAACATCGCTGAAATTTAAGTTGGCCGAATTGGTAGTGGTAATGCCGTTGCGTGGACCCGAAGCCCCCAGATTACCCGGATCGCCCCGGAAAGTTAAGGTATTGCGGTTATTGCTGAGGCCGGTAAGCGTAACCCGGCGGTCGCCGTTAAAGGCATTGAGGGAGCCACCTAGTAAATAACGGTCGTCGGAGCCATAGCCCGCCGAGGTTTTGCCGAACTTACCGTTGCGGCGGTTGGGCTTGGTTACAATATTAATGGTCTTGGCCCGGTTGCCGTCATCGAAACCGCTCAGTTCGGCTTTATCGCTTTTCTTTTCAAAAACCTGGATTTTATCAATTACTTCGGCCGGTAAATTTTGCAAAGCCGTGGCTACATCGTTACCGAAAAAAGGTTTACCGTCCACTAAAATCTGCTGCACCTCTTCGCCCTGCGCCTGAATTTTTCCGTCTTGCAACGAAATACCCGGCATTTTCTGGACTAAATCCTCGGCGCTGGCGTCGGGGGCGGTTTTAAAAGCGGCCGCATTAAATTGGGCGGTATCACCAATTTGCTCGCCCATGGGTATTTGCCCGATTATTTGTACTTCCTGCATCGTATGGGCTTCTTCCAGGAGTTTTATTATTCCTACTTGTACAGCCGCTTCCTTTACCTGTACCGGCAATTTTACCACCTGGAAACCCATGTACCGCACTTCTAACACATAAGCGCCGGGTGTTACTTTATCGAGGTTAAAAAAGCCTTTGGCATTGGTGCTGGTACCGCCCAGCATTACGGCATCAGCCGCTTTTTTCAAGGCTACGGTAGCTCCCGGCAAACCAGCAGTATCCGTTGCACTGATTACCCGGCCGGAAATCGGATAGGTTTGCGCATACGTTTTGGTAGCCATTAAAAAAAGCAAAAGGAGCAGCAGTTTCCGGAGCATATTATTTTAATTGCCCTTTAAGGCCAGCGGGAAAATTCTTTCACTCTCTTAAGCAAGAGGCGATTTTCTAAGTAAAGCTGGTTAATAAAAAAGTACCCGGAAAGGCAAGTACGTCGGGAGCTGATTTAATCTAGTTGAGGTGGGAATTATTACTTCTGAAACAGTGGGTATGGCTTTATAAAAAGTACCTTTACTGACTTATCAGGATTTTAAATTTAATTAACTTTTAGCTTGTTGCTTTAGTCGTGTAGTAGAATAAAAAAACTAATTACGGGAATACAACCCGGAGTTAATAAAAGTAACATTGAGCAATTGTTTCCTAATTATTCATTAATATTAGTTGGACCAGGCGGCAATTGCCTGGTAAATATTTCTTTAATTTTAGGAACAAGTTTATTTAAAGTTAAATAAGTATTATCCATCGCATTTAAAACTAAAACAGGAAGAGCATATTTCTTGAAATTTTGCTGATACTGTAAGTTTTTATCAAAGGTGATTAGAACGTCAAATTTTTCTACTATCAACAGTTTCATTAACTCTCCATTCTTTTTCCCATTCCAGCCTTTATCACTAACAGTGTAAATTTCATGTTCCGGAAAGTCAAGTTTAAGCCGCTTAGGTAGGTTTTCGTCAAGCAGCAGCCTCATACAGTTTTTGGATATTTTTAGAAGTCATTATTTTTTCAGCAATGCCTAATACAGCAATTGCTTGCTCTTTTCTAACCGTAGGAAAATCTTCTAAAAATTCGTCTAATGAAACGCCCTTTTCTAAATGCAGGAATAGTGTCTCTATTGGAACGCGGGTTCCCTTAAAAACAGGTTGCCCAGCTAAAACATCTGGGTCGATAATTATATAGTCTTTTATATTTGTCATAATGTTAAATATACGACTTCTACAAGATAAGGTAATTCTTAGGCTTATATCTAACGGATTGTATAAAACCGTTTTAATGCTTTTTAGGTGTTATTAGGCGTTGTATTTTTTTTGTTTTCAGGATTTAATGAAGCTTTTCTTTTAGCATTTCTAGCTTTAATTTTATTCATCTCAATCCTAAAGTCCACTAATTCTTGCTCTGTCCAAGGTTCAGATTGAATAATGAAATCTATATTTTTTGGCTCTCTTATTAGTCCCATAATATTAATCTCTAAAATATTGTCTAACCAGTTTTGTAGCAGCAGTCGTTTCAAGGAACATCCGAAGTCCACGGAAATGTATTGCTCCTAAAGTCTGCTGGTAATGTTCTATTAACGCTGTTTTTGAGTCAAAGGCTACAAATCCTTGGTAACTTCGCTCAAAGGCAACTTTACAGGCATAGGCTACCAAGTTGCCCGGAACACCCCAATAAACTTTATTCTTGCCTTTATTGAAACTGGAGCTTTCTATCAGGTGCATAAAGATGTGGTCTTGCTTGTCTTCAATGCTCAATAATCCTTGAATTATAGTCAGGTTATTAATAGTTGTCAGCTTATAAACTTCTTTAGTAGAATCTTTTAGTTCTTTCTTCCAGTCAAAGAGCCAATCTGCCTTCTTTATTTTTCTATTATCTTTGATAGATAACCTTGTTATTTCAGTGTCAAAGACTTCTCCAGTTAAAGCATTCTCAATAGAATTGGTAAGCTTGTCAACTTCAAACTCGAGTGCTGTTTCAATTATTTTATTCACATTTCAATTTACAAAAGCACTATGATTTATCAAAGTTGAAGTTTCTCTTTCGTGCATAACCGCTAACGGTTGGGCTAAAAAGCGTTTTAATGCTTTTTAGTTTTTGTTGTGTGTTCGGTTTTTGTTAATATTTTAGTTTCCATTTTTCCACTATCTCGGCATTAAAACCTTCCCCATCCAATGGATTTGGGTTCCCCTTTCCCATTGTAATCAGATTAAGCAGACTATTTTTAAAATAGTTTCCCCAGGCATCGTAACAAACATTATAACATTCGTGTGTGGGGTTCAAGCCTTCGTGAGTAAATGTAATCTTTGTAATGTCCCCTTCCTTAGTGATTACAAAGATTAGCTTTGTATTTACCCATTCCGATTTGTCTTGGGTAAAGCTAAATTGATTGTCAAGTATGTAATACACTAATTTTGTATCGGGAACAACTTCAATAAGTTTTAATTTACATAAATGAACATCCTTGTAATGATAAAAGAAGGTTTCATTCAGCTTGTCGGTTTCTCCCTCAATTTGTTCTGACCACCAACCCCTAAAATTTTTGATTGCATTGAATGCTACTGCGGGTGTTTCCTTCACCGAAATGGTCTCTAAATAATCCTGAGTGCTCATATTTGAATGTTATTAAAGTTGATTAGGTTAGTTTTTGGGCTTATTATTTAAGACCGTTTCAAGTTTTCTCAGTTTGGATGCCCAGAACTCATCAAAAAAACTTATCCAATTACGCAGTTCAATAAAGCCCTCTTGGCTTAAAGTACAATAACGTTCTCTGCCGTTTTCATTTATGGTGATAAAGCCTGCGGCTTGCAAAATGCTGATATGTTTAGAAACTGCTGGTCGGCTCATTGCAAAGTTTTCAGCTAAACTATTTATGTTATAGGTGTCTTTAGTAAGTAAGTGCAGGATTTGCCTGCGACTTGGGTCTGCTACTGCCTGAAAAGTATCAAGTCTGGGGATTGCCATGGCTACTACTATTTAGATGGTTAAGCATTTTTAGAATATTCTTATCCCAGCCATTGGTCATAGCCGTCAAGATAGAAAGGTTTTTTTCTTTAAAGCCTGAGTGCTTCAAAAATAATCTTGTACCATTTTTATGTTGCTCCAAAGTCCACTCAACAACTGTGTCCAACGTTATCATTCCATCACTTGGTCCCCCTTTCCAGCTGTAAGTAAGTTTTTCTAATGGGGCGATTTCAAGAACCTTGCAATAAAAGACTCCACTTAACCCAAGGCTTGGAATAGGATTTGTCCGAAATTCAAATTCATGTCCAACAGCTGCTTTAAAGTTGTTAGGCATAAGCCAAAGAGCCATAAGGTCTGGCTGAGTGAGGTATTCCCAAACTTCGATTGGAGATTGCTCATAAATCCATTGATGTTTAATTTCTGATTGCATATTTATGTAACTTTTAGGTTACAAATATATGTGTAACTTTTAAGTTACGGAAATTAATCCTCAAATTTTTATTATATCTCTTAGCAGGTTAGTTTTAGATTAAAGGTAGGAATTGCTGTTTTGCAAAATGACACACAACGGTTAGTATAAACGACGGCGAAGGCCGTCGGCCGATGCTGACGTTTATACAATGTTAGCGGTTCGTTGTTTTTTCAAGTTTTCAGCCATAATGCTGGTCGCACTCCACCTCCGTTTCTTGGTCTTCCAAAAACTCCATTACCGCGTACATAGACATTTCCATTTGAACTAACACTCGCAGATGTACGTCCATAATATCCAGGAGAACGAAGCCGCCACCAATGAAAACTATCCTCAAATTTTGCTTGGCGTTTAATATTGTTTTCGTCTTCTATATACCATTTCTGACTTCCTTTATTTTTTAGAATATCACGGCTGTCTCCAAAATACTTGCAAACCTCTTCAAGGCTTAGTAGGAATATTCTGTCAGTGGTATCTATGCCTCCTTTAGTTTTAAACCAAGGGTTGTCGGGGTTGCTGTTTACAGTAGGTACAATTCTTGCTTTTTCATCTTGGTTAAATACCTTGTAAAATTCATTGTTAAGGTATTCTCTTATTTTGCAATCTGCCCAAGTTATTTCAACGAAATCTTTGTGATACCAACGTAATTCTATTATGCCCTCTGTAATAATAAGTGCTTTACCGTCTTTTATGTCAAGCACCTGCCATTTGAAATTTCCGAAGGATAAATTATCGCCTTTTATCATTAAAGATGAGCTTTTTTACAATGACCGCTAACTTATTTATATATGGAGTTATTCCGTTTAGCCGTCCATTTTAGGTGGATATATGAAATAAGGTTCCGGTTATCTGCCTTATATGTGGCTTCTACTTTTTCTGATGGTAAACAAAGTACCAAAAATAAAATTTGTATCCAACTACTGGTCCAGCCAACTCTTAAACGCCGGGGTTTTTTCGCTGCTAATCACAATATCTTCGTCGAGGGGAGGTTGCAATACTAGTTTCAGGCGGCCTTTAAAATACGGGTGTATTTCTTTGGCGGCATCGATGTGAATAATGAGTTTGCGGTTGATGTGAAAGAACAAACCAGGATCGAGCAACTGCATCAGTTCGTCGAGGGCGTAGTCGACGGGGAATTTCTGGTTTTCTTTGGTTATGAGTAAGGTGAGTTTGTTCGCGGAATAGAAATAAGCAATATCGCCGGTTTTTACAGCCTTAATCTTAGACCCCATTTTTACCATAAACCGCGATTTATAACTTCCCTCCCCACTTCGGATTATTTTCAGGAGGTCGTTGACCGGAACGCTGGGAGTTGCCGGCCCCAAGGTGCGGCGCATTTCCTGCATTTTATCGAGGCTGTGGGCGAGCTTGCTAAACTGCACCGGCTTTAATAAATAATCAATGCTGTGTACCTGGAAAGCTTCGAGGGCATACTGGTCGTAAGCGGTGGTAAATATAACGGGGCATTTTACCGGCACCTGCTTAAAAATCTCAAAACACAGACCGTCGGCCAGATGTATATCCAGCAAAATTAAATCGGGCAGGTCGTGGGTTTGCAGCCAGTTAACAGCCGCTTCTACGGCACTTAAAATTGCCAATACCTGAATGCCGGGGTCGTATTCGTATAAAAGTTTACTTAGCCGCTCCGCTGCCAGTGCTTCATCTTCAATTATCAGTACCTTCATATTTTAATCTCAAGGCAAGAATTTATGCTCCGGGGAACAAGTTAAGGTAAAATATTAAATTCTGCCACTTCCCTAATCCTGCATCTCCAGCAGCGGCAACTTCACCTCAAAAGTAGTTTCGGTACGACTAACCTGAATATTATTATCCGATAAATAGCTGTAGCGTTTGCGAATATTATCGAGGCCGGTGGAACTTAGGCTGGGGTTTGGCTGGGCTTTGGGTTGCAAGGAATTTTGCACCACTAGCCAATCGGAACCGGCGGCAACAATTTTAATTTGTAAGGGTCTGTCCGCCGAAATAATATTGTGTTTGGTGGCGTTTTCCAATAGCAATTGCAACGACAAAGGGGGTAGGCAAACCGTTTCGGCCAGCTCATCCGGAATATTAATTTCTATTTGCAACTGGCTATCGAACCGTTTCCGCAATAAAAAAATATACGCCTGAATAAACTCCAGTTCCACGGCCAGCGGCACCAGTTCTTCTTTTTTGTACTGCAACACATAACGGTAAACATCGGCAAACTTATCTAAAAAAACCTGCGCATCCTGCGGGTCTTTCTGAATAAGCGCCGAAAGCACGTTTAAGTTATTAAATAAAAAATGCGGGTCGAGGTGCATGCGCAACGATTCTAGTTGGGTGCGCAGGTTTTCTTCTTTTAATTTATCGGATTGTTCGTGCGCTTTTTTCCACTGCATCATGAAAAATATACCGAAATTAATAGAGAGCACCGGGATAATAAACAGCAACCCATACACATTGAGCACCAAAAACTGCTCTAAATTGGGTGGGCTGGGCGTAGTTTGGGCCCGGAATAAATAATAAGTGAGATTAATGCACAACAACGAATATAGCGTGCTCAGGAATAATTGCAGAAAAAAACGGGTGGCGGTTTGGCTCGCCCAGGGGATTAACTGGTTCAGGAGTTTGTAAATAAACCGGTTGCCGAACCACAGCAGCAAAAGCACCGTCAAAATCC
>Ga0210040_10005296_pt1 | contig 16513 bp, 10 predicted proteins | sample CryGeyCG12114_NA_FD_185462 | JGI IMG/M metagenome (GOLD analysis project Ga0210040, IMG submission 185462) | Groundwater microbial communities from aquifer - Crystal Geyser CG19_WC_8/21/14_NA (SPAdes) (version 2) | ecosystem: Environmental > Aquatic > Deep subsurface > Groundwater | place: USA... | reverse complement strand
TGATGATATTTAATAAATAATTACTCAATAATGGTTAAAAAACCTTCGCTGTTTTATCAATCACAGCTCGCACAATTTAGACGCCGCGTCAGTTTTTGGCACGGAAGAATACAATGCCTTTTACATATACCATATACGTATATATATGTCTAAAAGCTGAAACCATAGAAGTAGATTACTATATAAACTGAAATAGATTGTTCTGCTGCTGCTGAAACAAACTTTCCAATTCACATTGAACTCACATTGATTCCCGCTATCATCGATAAGCAACTGATTTGCAAGAAATCAAACAGAAAATCATGTATTTTCAGACAAGGCAGATAAACTAAATTTTTAAAAGTAACTACTCCATATGTGTTTCACATATTGCATTGATTACTACTAAACAAAAAAGTTGTAAGTGTTCCAACACTCCTACACAGGTTTTAAATTATGGTCCTTAGTTCCAGGATTGCTATTCAATCCAATAAACAAAATATTTCTAAACTAATGGCGGTTTTTTTCAGGTCGGTTAACAATGGAATGCTAGAAGCATCCTAACTCAAAATGGGAGATTATGAGAGAATCCGGCTGGTGACACTAGGGGGCGCTTGTGTGGGGAAAAGTGCAATTGTCAAGCGATTTTTATTCTCCACATTTTCTGAGAAATACAAACCGACTGTGGAAGACCTATACAACCAAGAATATGATTTTGGTTCAGTTACTTTGAAAGTAGATATTTTGGACACGGCTGGAGACCTGCAGTTTCCGGCCATGCGTCGATTATCCATTGCGACGGCTCATGCTTTCCTTATTGTGTTTGCTGTGGACAATCCAATGAGCTTTGAGATGGTCAAAGGCTTTTTTGAAGAGATTCAGGAGCAACGGGCAGACTTCCAAGACATTCCAATTGTGATCGTGGGAAATAAGATTGATCTTGGGGCTGCTATGATGGAGATTCGAATGGATCAAGTTTCTGAATGGATCAAAATCCATTGGCCTTCATTAAGGTAACTTTCAATCTCGTCAGTCAGTTGTGTGAATTCGATTGGAAAGGCTTACGGTAGGCTAACGAATTTGTATAGAGGACAAGGCAAATCATATATCAAAGTCATATCATATGTGAAAAGGAAGATCCTTCATTTCCCATCTTATGTAACTTACTAAAATCGAAAACAATATATTCAAGCAAGTTTAAATATTTAGCTTTAAATTAGTGAATTGAATGGCAGCTATTAATGGAGTCAAAAACAAAGAACGTACTTGTTCACAGGAAAACTGGAAAACTCAAGCTCGTTTTTAGGCCGCTGGAAAGATTATCTTATTTCTCGTAACGAAATAAAACGACCACAAAATGATAATGGAATAGTAGCCAGTCACTTATTCAATTCACGTTTGAGCATGTTCATCTGAAGAGGCCAAAAATATTTCTATAGGCCCTCTAATTGATATACTGTTGTAAAATGGAAAGCATTTCTTCAATTTAGCATTCTGCCAACGTCCTACTGATTCCATTTAGGCTAGCTACAAACAGGCTTGTATCTATTTCATCTGCCAGTTAGTTACAAGAAACCACAAATTCCCTTGTTTTGTATACAAACTCCGTTGCTAGTCTCTGTAGGCTTAAACTGGCAATGATTTATTTTGTAGGGTTCGTAGAGTAAACTTATTCTTACTTTGAGTGATGCAGAATGCACAAGAGTAAAGAGTTACACATAGGACCATTGTTGAAATGCTCTCATTCACATTAATTTTATATATTTACATGATGCGTCTCGTTGTACAGTGCAGCCGAATTCCAGTACAAAAACTTTTATTTTTCAAATTTTAAAAGTAACTTTTTGGTCAGTTATTCGTCATAAACTCATCCTAGCTTGAAAACGCAAATTTTGAAAATGTCTGTAACACTTTGAGGTGTCGCAAACTCAAACTGTTGTTTATTTTGCCGAAAACGGGTGATAACATAACTTTGTGGGACTTATATCACCTAAATGTTTTTTTTGCTTTATTAGCAGCCCCCTTGATACATAAAGCACCTAAATCTTAACCTGTGATTAAAAATTTTACTCAATCAGCCAAAAAAATCATTACTTACCAGTCTTTTTGCTCCATTTCCAGGGTACAAGTCCAAGAATGCTCAGCCAAAGAAAACATAGGTATAAAAGAAGTGTTCCGAGCTTTCCTCACATTATCCAAACCCCAATTGGAATCAGAGGAAGGTCTAAAACGTAGGTCCAGTGCACATGCTGCATCCAAATCTCCAGCAAGGCATCGATTCCCATCTATGAGTTCTAGTCCAGGAAATTCTCCTGCTGCAGGCCCCACACCCTGTTCCAGCGGCCCAGGGACACCTACTACAGGATTAGCTTCTCAATCTACTCACATGTTTTCCCAGTTCCTTACTGAAGATAGTGCATTCAATAGGAACAAGCCAAGGAGTCGCAGTCTTATCCGCAGATCTAGTAAAAAGGCAAAACAACAAGTCAGGGATGCTTCCGGTGGTCCAGGCGATTGTGGCCCCACATGAATAATTTATTAGTTCAATAGCTTTAATGGCATTTTCAATGTCCTACGGTTTATCTGCACCCTCAAACTGGTTCATATTGATCAGATAGTTTGAATGAGTTTCGTTGGACAACGATATTAAAGTATTAAGTGTGTTCTGTTGCGGGAACCATTATGTGATCGTCCTATTCCTAAATAATCTATACATGTGTAACGAATGATTTTGTACATAAATACTTTGAATGACTCAATAGTGTGTGTATGGATTGAAATTGTGTAGAAATTAATACAAAATTTGCAGTCCATCTATTGTTTGCAGGTAAATTTTTCAAAATTTAACAAACGTGTTGAGAGTTGAGCAAATTGAAGCATGCACAATGCATGGAGTTCGTTAGTTTGAGAAAGCACTGCCATCTTACGTTCTTGTATGCTAATTTTGGGAAATGAATGTGTTTATTTTCCGTAAAATTTGGAGCTTGTATATTGTAGAGGTCATGATGATTGATAGTTTGGTCTTTATATTTGAGTTTCAAAATACTTGAAAGTAGAAACGGGTTCACCAGCTATAATTAAGCTATACAGTAACTTAATTACCATGGAATATTTGCATTAAATAGAGGGTATTTTGGCAGAAAGTACCTGCATGATAATGAATATCAGTTTGTTTATTGACAATTGAATTAGTAATAAAGTGTCAAAATTTATCAAGTAATTATTTTAAGCTACAAGTATGTCCATTTTAACTGGAAGAATTGATTTGTAGGCTATTATTGTTGATTGAAAAAACATGTTGCTTTTGTGTGGAACTTCTATATACGATTTGAATTGTTGTTTGGTCAAATGTTCAATTGATATAATTATTGAGTTTATAAGCTATAGCGAGCTGTCAGAGACTTTAATGATTATATATCATAACCGAGCAAAACAAACTATTTTCCAATGTGTATAAAAGCTGCGGCTTTCAATACAAACAGCTTCCAAACACAGATAAAACAATAAATTTTTGAGTTAAATTACCGATAGACTCAATTAAGCCTGTGTGTGGCAATTTAAGTAATAAATAGAGGAAAATCAAAAACTATATATTCTTGTTCATGAAACATTTCTAGGTAATATTTAAATCATGCAAACGCGTTAGGTCATGCAAACAAAAAGTTGAGCAAACATTGAACTAAATACACAGCTAAGCTTGTTTTAACTCATCCGGGTCTGGACTTGAGGATAAAATATTCATTCGAATAGAGAATTCATGAAGTGAGATATTTGCAATGCATTAACAGCATGTCAAGATTTTAAAACTCTTTGGTGTGTCGGTAACCCAGTCCATAGAAAAGCTCGGTGTCCTAGCATGAACAATTCAGCTGTAGACAAAGACATGAAAAATATAACATGGGATTTGACTTTCATTATTCATATCATTCCTTATATATCCGCAGAATGACTGAATTGAAGGGATGATTGATTATACAGAAATCATAAATCTAATCAACTGGGGAAATTTTATTTACAACAAGTACTATATAGTGAAACTGTGTTCGGGATTGTTTTAGTTGTTGAGCTTAAATTGATTTACTAACTAAGTAATATAATCCTCTATTTACTTTATTAACAAACTATAAAGCATGGAATCTCACCAACTCTGGTTTCAATGTAATAGTCCACCTAAAATTTTGTATTGTGAATGTTTGTGAATGAATTATTGTTGTCATTTGACAATATCCACATTATCAAAATACACAATCGAAAGTGTATCAAGTTTTCCTAATGCAATTTATGGAATGAATATAAAGTTTATTCAACTATAAACTAATCTCTACGCAGCTTACGGAGTGACGACCAACAGGAATCACTACACAGGTAAATTCCGGTATAATCATAGAGTGCCAATACAATGGATATCTGAATTAAATAGATGAAATCTGTTGGTCCAGATTTGCGTTTATATTCCAATACATCCAATTTAGGCGCCGATACACTGGATTTTGCTATGTGATGGATGGATGTGAAAGGAGACGAAGAAAAAATAAGGATTGAAAGTAGGTTATAAATTGTGATGCGATGTGATTTTGTAGATGACTGTTCAGAATCCTGTATGATACTTTAAGACTACTGTAATCGCAAGCTCTTCTAATGTAATTTAAAGTAAACTCGACCTGTAAAGAAATTGGCGACCAGTCTAAGAATCGTTTCAAGATGATATAAAAAGTAGTCCATTTCCAGTCCAACTGTAATCTCCTTAATTTTGATTTTTTTTGAAAAGTATGAGGTAGTAGGTTCATAGATACTTTTTTGTTTATTAACTTTATCTGTATAATGATTGTTTCTTTACAAAATTCGAACAGTTGGATTTAATATGTAATAATCATTCTTTTGACTTAGCCTTCCAAGCGAATCTACAAGTATTATATAGAACAGGAACAAATGCTATATATTGGTTAATTGTCATCAACCTTTGATGGCTCCTGAGCATAACAGTTCCAACTAAATAATTTGAATCATTACTATCAAGCGCCCTATAAAAACGAATAAAACTACTAATATTTGCTTTTATAGAAATCCGGATTAAAATTATCATTAAACACTTTTAATATATTGCTTTTGGTCTTTTTTTGTATTCTGCGTCCTCATAATCAAACCAATCTGTCATCTCAACGTAATGTAAATGTGTAAGTGCATGCTAAGCTAACTAGTAAACATTCAACGCTATTTATTTCCATATTTTTCTTATTATATGGATGTAATATAAAAAAATAGCGAACACTATAACCAATAATAATCGATGGACTCCTAAAATGCGGTATTTCATCCCTCCAAACCTTAAAATTCAGATTTAAATAAAACAAAATCATGCAGTGGTAAAAACTCTTCTATTTCCAAACACAAATCTAACACTAAACAAACCAAATCTGAACAAATCCAAAATCCAAGCAGAGAACAAACAAAAAATATCTTCAACTGACTATCATGAATTTAAAATATCTGAAAAGTCGTTCAACATTCTCGAATCACCGGGAAATACAGGAACACGCTTTAGCATATACTCACAAAGGAAGTGTAGATCTGTAACACAATTATGAGTCTCATGATGAGAGAAACTTATTATACAGAGCCTGAAAGATCAATTTCACAACTTGCCAATGCTTTTCATCATTTTGAGTCCAAGCTCTGACTGAGAGTCTCAGAGTATAAATACACACTGCACATACTACTTCATAGTAGGCATAATATGGAATTTGATTTCATCAAGATGACGACGATCAGATCTGCTTCCCTTGCAGAATGTTCAGTCTGTCTATAATATTATTGAGTGAGTGAAAGGTGCTCATTAGTAGTTCAATATATGAGAAGAGGGCGACTGGTGTGGTTGAACAATAGAAGCTCTTTGCTTACAAAACGGTTTTTGTGGCTTTTCAAACGTAAATATCCATATCCCTTCCCTGCGTACATGCCGTTTGAAAAAGTAGAATCGATCCTCAAATACATTTGTCTGTAAAACCCGTCTTATGATCTCGCTGCATCTTGTCTGCAATTTTGCAGCCAAAAACATATAACACATTAAAAATGAAATGAGAGGATATCTAGCCCATGTTTAAATATTCAAGCTTTCCATGGTGCGGCGTTGATTTTGAAAAACATAGCCTGAATGTAAATTTGTGTTCATAGCATTTTATGTGAGAGTAGAATGTGTATGAATAGGAAAGGAGTGTGCCTTTTGAAAACAGAGTTATAGTTACAATGTAAAAAAAATGATGATTAGATGGTTGGCTGGTAAAGTTCATGCTATGGTTATCATAGCGTTGTAGAAAAAGCATGATGTTATGTTATGACTAGAGCAAAAGTAGAACCTAAACGTTACTACAGACTACCAGAGTTAAATATATTGTAGACAATATTATTTGATGAGAAGCACTTGAGTGAAACACTCGACGTTTTGGTTTGACTATGCCAATCTTGGGCAAGATATACTTGCGCTTAGTTTTTTTATCTACACAGCTTGTAAGCCCACAGAGTACAACAGAGTTAAAAGCAATTTTCATTAACATTGGTAGTCTAGTGGCCTCAGTGATAGGAAAGGGCAACTGAATTGAAAGTTGAGAGTGGAAACATTGAAAGTTTGCAGGAAATTTTATTTACGTTCTTCATCTTCTCCATTATTTTTAGCGCGTGGAAACCAATTCTTATATTTATAGAGCATATTAGAGCTAAAGCCAACTAACTAACCATAAGTAGCATAAGAGATGGATTAAACTTTCCAAATATCTCAAATTGAATCAACAGGTCAACTTTCCGTATGCATGAAAAATGACTGACTTGGGAATTTTCATACTAAATCCTGAGTAGAAGACTTTGTGACTCCTATTATGATTAGAGTGGTAAAAAGGTTTTATAACAGATTTAAAGGCAGATTCCCATTTATGATGAACTATGGTTGTACAAGTAGCAACATTTCTCTCTCAGTCAGTTGATTAGTAGACATTGGGAGACTTTGTTGTTCGCTCGCATTCTTGAGTTGTGGAAAGATTTGAGAGAAAGCTTCACTCCACTGGCCCAGATAAGCTACCCAGAGACAAATTCTTATTTTCTCATTCCAGCTTGCTTGCTATCTAACAATTATCTGTGATGGGTGAGTGATTACATTTCATATAAATAAATAGAAACCAGTATAATCCTCTCATAAAAGTGCATTCCAGATCCTTTAGCTTTTATACTGTTACATAAGTAACTGCATACCAAGTTTGAATGTACAGACACAGTGTTTGCGGGAGGAAAAGACAATGCGTGTCGTGACTTATGTAAGAATTAACGTAGTCCACGTTCGTTATATCATTAATTGTGAATTCATTCTAACTAACTTGGTAGTCCCATGTGTTCGCACTCGTGTTCACTTACGAAATTAATTTGTGACCAATGAAAAGCCCTTGAGCTTTCTTAAATGAGCACAAATATCACGTTTCGGTTCACAAGTACATGTAACAGGAGACATTTGTATTCAATTGGAAGCAATATCTTTCTTGAGCAGGTCCACAAGACGGTCCATTTAATCCCTAGTGTTACAGCCATAGACATGTGTTAGATTACTTGTATCAGTTGAGTTAGGAAAAAGATAGATGGAGACCGCATTTGACAAATTAAAAGTTGTATTCATTCCAGTTTTTTTTAAACATATTTCCTTAAGCTTACTTAATTGTATGCATAGAAAATCTATCTTCTTCAAATCTGGTGAGCATTAAGTAACGATAAAGACACTGTAAGGGATTCAAAATACTTACACTGAAGATTTTGAGGATAAAATCGGGTGATGCGACGCCCCAATAAAACAGTTAACTGCCCATAGCAATAATTATAGTGTGTTATATGATGTACGTATACAAAATGATTCAAGTCGTTTGTGTGTGTGTGTGTTTACTGCAATAAGTAAAGACTGGCCAATTTGTAATTCTTTATGTGAGGATGAGAGTGTATATAGTTGTCAGCTTGTTAGCTAATTAGTTAGTTAGAGGCCTTTTTGTGTGCCAAAGTAAATTGGCAGTTTATTTTATTTTTTGCAAGCAGCACCGAAATACTTATGCGGGAGAATGAATTCTTGAACAACTTTGTGGACTACGGTTTGGGCTCGTTAGTTAGTTTGTCGCTGGCATAAAATGCTGCTACATATTGTTACAAAGGAAACGCATCCAGCAATATCATTGTATTTAAAAAGACATAGTATGACTTTTCAAGTTTCATAAGCGACTGATTAGTTGTGACACGGATTATTAACTTCAATAAACGAAAGAGATTTTTAATTGAAAATAGTTGGCACTTTCCAGTTTTACTAGTTCTAATGGAGTCGAGTGGTTTTGAGGCTGATGCTGTTAATATTATGTTGGTAGGCAGGTTTGAAAAAAGGAAAGTACTGTGTGCTTGAACGTGTAGTGCACACAAAGTATCCAAAAGGTGATGGCTTGAAAGAAAGTGAAAGAATATAGTACATGTATGCAAGCTCCTTATTGACTTGTTTTGACGAAAATCTAATAATTTCAGTAGTTGGCTTTGGATTGAGGTTGCATTCGCGGAAATACGAAATATAAGAAATTTGATTGCTGCTACTATAGCTTGAGGACACACAATGGAAAAGTTCTTTGACGCTTTATCATGTACAACAAGAATAGTATTCTGTATACAATAGAGTTCCATTTACTAATTTTCTAATTTTTAGTCTTTTTCTCTTTTTGACCTTTTAACCTCTACATGGTTATGGCTTTGTGAAATTTTTATTGAAAACTCTAAATATATCTGCCTGTACATGATTGGATGGAAAAAAATGTCTCTGTGCTAATGGAGCTGTCAAGTATTTTTGATCCTCGCACTCGGTAAAGTAGACAAGATTAAAATGTTTTTTACACAGTTTTATTTCAGCCAGCCCGACTATTGACAAACGGTGTGTGAAGTGAGGACAAAAAATAGCTCTTTTTCCACTTTTATCATTCAAATATTATTAGCATAAGTTTATGAGGAGATTTTGACCTTGACTTGTCATTTCAATAGTAATCCTTATGTTTGCATTCACTGTTTAGTTTAGAAAATGTTGAAAAGGATTGAAATGTGAGTTCATTCCTGAAAGCTTTTCAAGGGCAATAAAATGGACGGATGAATATAGTATCCCGTGAATTCAAACTTGTATTTTTAGACCTGACAATTTTTACCTGCATTTCATCGTCTGAGATATCATGTTTTGATAACATACATACATTTTGATGAATTGTTCACAAAAAGGAGTGGGAAAGTGAGACGCTTTCAAATACAAAGCTCATTTGCAGGCGTATTTAGATTCGGTGTTGACGTCTGATTTTCATAACCTAGCCGCTGGCTAATTTTCAGACTATCAGGGGAGAGATAAAATGCAATTGGACTAAATATAATGGAAAAAATGAGCTTTTATCTTGACATTTGACACTCAAGCTTTTACTCAGATTACGAATCCGCTTTTTGGATATTTGGAACTTACTCAATACACAAAAAACCTTTCTTTATAAATATCCGGACTGGATGTAAAGACTTAAAAAGTTCTAAAGCAGGTAAATGATATAATATCCGTAAAATCACAGCCGTAATACTGCGTATTAGGAATTGTATGCAATACTGTTAGGCCAAAAGTGAAAGGTTCACTTCACAGCCCCGGTTTTATGGATTACGGTCAACTGGCAACCAGGTTGTAAAAAGCTGGCTAATCTGTGTCGTACACTCCAAAGAACTTTATTATTGTGCATTTTGTGATCTGTCGACCAAATTCTAATGTTTAATGAAAAATAGTTTCCACATGACTCTATATTTTGCTCTGTGAGGTCGTGAGGTGAATCATAGAAATCTTTTATCCACGAAGAAAAAATAAATACTTTTTGGATGAGAAAATATTTTTTTCAACTAGTTTACATGCATGAAAATTATGATTTAAAAAAGTTGGTAATTTGAAAAACTAAATTGTTAAAAAGAGTTGACATGATTACGTACGGTAGTATTCCTATATAGTCGTCACCGTCATCACTTGTACCAAAACTGTATTTCGTTTAAAATCAATTTTCCATAGCAATCAAATAAGGCAATGCATTTTATTTCGCTCTACCCGTCATTTGCACCGCCCACTCCTCAGAAACAGAACGTTTTAAACTGAAGTTCCAGCTTCAAAATTGAATGAGGAGATAGCTTTTAAAGTTTTCGCCGGAAGTGGCTACTCCATTCTAAGAAATTTTTCACCAGCAAAGTTCTTTTGGAAAAGTGAAATACTCTCACACAAGCCCATCCATAGAAAAATTTAGTTTTCCAATAGATAATATATTATACTTTTGATACAACTTTATAACATTGAATGACTTAAGTATACTATTTTATAGATTACCTGTAGACTCCGAATTCTAAAAGTCGACTTAAAAATACCGTTGCATTAAAAAAAATATATAGAAATCATCTGATAACCCTCAAAAATATTTAAAAAATAAAAAATGATAGTTTGACGGAAGAAAGCAATTTATTTGATGAAAACGTGTAAGAAAGTTTTCTTGGCAGTTTATCATGTAAGTTAGTTTGAAAGGAATGAAAGTATTGATTTTTCAGAGATTAAAGTAAACAAAAAATATGAGGTTTAACATCTCGATATTTCTTTGCAATCCATACAAAAGTCAATATAATGTCCAGGTTCCCCATATAGTGAGCATGCATAGTAACGTAAGGGAAAAAGATGTGTCGCATGGGAAATCATCTCTAATTGATATACATGGATTTTCCCACTGACACTTTCATCAATACGACCAATTTCAATTTTCATTATTTCAGTTCAATAAATTCTCGTTTTGTTATATACATTTGAGTGAAAAAAAGAATTTATTTTTCTAATGATGATAGAATGTGAGATAATCTTTCTATGGATAGGCAAGTGTGAGACAATATTTATATAGATGGGCAAGTGTGAGATATCTATGGATGGGCAAGTGTGAGATAATCTTTCTATGGATGGGAAAGTGAGAGATAATATTTCTATGGATGGGCACGTTTGAGATAATCTTTCTATGGATGGGAAAGTGAGAGATAATCCTTCTATGGATAGACAAACGTGAAAAAATCTCAGCTTTCCAAATAATTTTTAAAATTCTAAAATCCAAGATTATTCCGGAAAACCAAAAAATCCAATGCATAGAATATTTTATTAACTAAAAGTACTAAATAAGAACTTCTAATAAATAACTATTCTTACCGTTCAAAACCCATACATGATCCGCAATATTAAATTTGTATTCCACAATTCCACATTCATCAATGAAAATGAGGTACAGTGCTGTTTGCATCAAGTGTGGAAATATTTATCATTCAGCAGTTTTTGAAAACCTTTTTTATTTTTTTGATCAAAAAATTGAGTTCCGAGGGGCTTATAGATTATCATCTTGATTGAAAGCTGGAAACTTGGAAGCTGTTAATTAGCATTTTTTAAGTTGCAACCGTGTATTTTAAAATCATATAGGCCTTAATTTTTAATTACAGTCTGTTGCTTTTTTAATGATACAACTTCAATAGTGAGTTTGATATTTAATTTAATTGGTCTTTTGTTGAATGTATGGGAGGAAAAGGGCCTCATTGCTATGACAATAAAGTTAAAGATGCCTTCTTGCCTGAAATGCTCCGTTTTCTACTGTACATAAATACCACTAGCCGGGCCTACTGGCCTATGGCCAGAATCTCTCTTACGAGCGCAAATTCTAACGAACCAAAATTTCAATGATCCAAAAATTTAATGACGGCAAGTTTCTAGAATGTGATAAAGCAAAAAATAAAATAATTTTAAAAATCTTTAGAGAGTCGCTTTATCACAGTCTAGAAACTTGCCGTCATTAAATTTTTGGATCATTGAAATTTTAGTTCGTTAGAATTTGCACTCGTAAGAGAGATTCTGGCCATAGGCCAGTGGGCCCGGCTAGTCAAGATAATTATTAGGCTATCATCCCTGAAATAGACTTAGGAGATATTGCAGTATTTGGGGAAATGTTCAACTCGTCGCCGTCTCCATCACAGCATCAAAATCCTAAAAAAATTAAAATGAATTGAGGCGACGCTGAAGAACTAATTTCCGGGACAGATTTTACTATTTGGGGAGATGTTGAAATCGCCACGAAGAGATTTGGGCTATATAATTCAACTTTATACTTTGTTAAAAAAAATCCGGTTCGCCGACTATTTATTTTTATTTTTCCATGGTAACACTTTGGCCTCAGGAAAATTTGGGCTTAGACGGATAAGGTAATGATAGTCCACTTCAGAAAAAAAAGACAGTTGTTTTGCTAGTTTAGTTACGTGACATTGTTTTTTTTCAATAATGGTTGCTATGTAATTCTGTAAAAGATGCCATTAAACCTTCATATCGTTCCACAACATAGGAGAAACTCAAGGTGGTAGAACATAAGTACTTATATTCTACCACCTTGGGGGCAACTGCCTTTTATTTTGAAATGGGCAGTAGTGCTTTTACTCACACAACACATTTTGAGACTTTTGAAACGAAAACCTTTATTTGCGCAACTCTCTGCATGGTCAATTTTCAGTAAGGATCATTATACCGGAAGGGTCCTTGGAAATAAGAAATAACATTTCCTTCATTACTCATTAGTGTTCTCGCCTGGCTGATTTGAATTCGAGCTGAATAATCAATGTTTTCCATCTGAACAAACATAAAAAACAAAACTACAGCTTTTGGATGTAATACACCAAATGTAAACCCAGTAGACACAGTTTACTTTTTGTGTTATCAAAGTTACTATTTTCTTTTTCAAAGGACAGTTTTAGTTTTGTAAGGACTCCCAGTGTTGTACACTTACTTATTACGAAGCCTGCGAAGGCAAGTCTTATAATTGTAGAAACGGGAGCGCCCTATGCTTTACATGTTAAATGGAAAATCACCTGAAAACGCAAGTTGGAATTTGTGTTAACACACTCTGTTTGGAACGAGGTTAAAGATCAATGCGCAGTTCTCAGGTAAGAAGTAGTATAACCCCAATCGATCAAAAAGTGGTTTCAGTTTTTAATTAATTGTTTCAATTTGGAACAGTAAGGTAATTTTTTTCATCATGTGATAAGTATATTGTAAAAATTTGTAGTACTATTATTATTGGCGCGAAAATCAAATGTGATTGATTCATTTTGAATGTGCGATTGCAAGTCATCCGACATCCGAAAAACGATAAAAACCCATAATTATTATTACTGGTTTTTTTAAATATTAATATAAATAATTCCTTATAAACCGGCTTCGTCGTAATACCCTCTTGCTGAGGTTTATTTACTGGTTAGTTTTTCAAATTGTATGCACATATTAGTGAGCAATTCATGTATAAAAATGTCAAACCAACCAAATAAGTTTGAGAACTTGTAGTTACATATGTAGGTAATGATTTTTGAATAGAGCAATTACTGCAAACCCATCCTAAATCTCGTGGTTTCGACGAGATTTTTCTTAGTAGTTTTAAATAACGCGAATGCGTGCTGGGGTTGCATTCCCAGTTGGTTAGGGTTTTCCTTATAAGTCTCTGTTGAAGGTTTTCCCCTATCCTTTTCCTAGCTAGCTTTACTTTTGCTTTGTTTACTTTTCCTGTATTTTGTTGCAAATATTACTGCAAACTTCATGCTCACTGTGGTGCAGTGAATTTGGTTCAATTTTTGCATTAAAAATTACAAAGATAATGCATCGTTTTGCGTGATTTCCCGCGCATAATGGTGGCCTCGAAGTAGACACACAAACCAGTCTAGTGATATAAAATAACGACTGTAATACTTTTAAAAAAATAGTTCATATGAAGTTTTAAGCACAGCACATTAGTTTGCCAAGTAAGTTATTAAAACTTGAATTAGAAGTGAAAACACAAATTTTTATGACGTTGTTTCATCTTTTAGTTTCAGTGAGCATGAAAACTAGTAATCTAAAAATGTACTAATTGGCAAAAAAACTCAAAAGAATAGGTCCATCTAGTGAATTGCTTAGTTAGGTAATGCTACAGCATAATTTTTCCAGCTACCAAGTTTTGAAATTATATCACATGAATTTCCCATGAAATTCCCACTTGACAGCAACAATAACAAATGGAGTTGGAAAACGGTTGACTTTTTTCATCAAGCCTGGATTTAAAGTATAATTAATGATTTTCCAGCATTTCCTAAATACTATGAGTGTCTTAAATTAAGTGACTAGTTTCATCATCCAAAACACATTGGATTGCACAAGCGGGAACAAAAGTCCACAGCAATTCTCACAGAATTCATTCTGCTGTTAATAACGCCCAAGTTAGTTAGTTAGTTTCCCTACCTACCATTCTTCTCAAATGATTCTCAACGACGGGTTCTACTTATAACGTAAAAAACGTGTACTTTTAGTTCATACTGAACAAGGGAAAGTTTGTAGAAAACAAAAAAGGAGCCCACATGGAACCTAATGTGCACACAGCAGAATGATTGTCAATCACGCTTGAACAGTCTTTTAAAATTAAAGCCTTCAGCAGTCTCTTCTACTTTATGATCCATTAGTGTGTTAGAGCAGGGATTTTTCCTATGTCAACGTACATGGGCTACCCTTTTCTTTTGGTTTAAATCGTTGGTGACAGATGCACGGTCGGAGCTTCACACTGTACACAGTAAATTCACTGAAGGAGCTGTGAAAAAACAAAGAAAGCAAATTTGCACGAACCCTCCGAGTTCAAGAAAAACTGCAAACAGAGAATAAAAAAAGGATCAAAAATATATATAATGTAACATGTATTGTACATATATGGACATGATTGTGGAGCAAAGGATTTAAAAAAAAATATTTGCTAAAGAGTTAGGTATATCATGGCATAAAGTGTATTATGTGTAGAGAGTGTTGAAGAACTGTGAACTTATATCGATTGGTAGTTCTTGTGAAAAAGTGAGATTACGATTAACACTACTAATCTACTCTTATAATCGTGTTTTCAAAAAACCATATTTATATGAACTCGGGCCAAAACTACTGATCCGATATGCCTCGAAATAGCCTTAAAGTGATCGTCAAGTGCGTGCGGAGTGCCCTCGCCCCGGGAGTCTAAGCCGTAAAACTCTTAGTTAACGAGATAATTGACAATTAAGTTGGTCATTTTGGCATTTAAGGTTTCCATGCAAACGTAAACAACCGAGCATCACACATCACACCACGATGAGAAAATATGACAGGGGTTCCCCTTAATTTCGACATTTTCCCCATGTTAATTCCCATAAGGAAATTTCAAAATTGATTCTTAATTCTAAACTTTTTATACCGATTAATTGTATTGCATTATCCATAATGCTTATTACTCTTATTTAACATTAGTCCATCTTCATTACGTCTGTCGCACCCTCATTTAACAATAATCAACCCTCATTTAGTAAGTTGCACTGTGATTTAACATTAACCAACCCTCATTTAGTGTGTTGCACTGTGATTTAACACTAACCAACCCTCATTTAGTGTGTTGCACTGTGATTTAACACTAACCAACCCTCATTTAGTGTGTTGAACTGTGATTTAACAATAATTAACCCTCATTTAGTGTGTTGCACTCTGATTCAACATTAGTCAACCCTCATTTAGTGTGTTGCACTGTGATTTACCATTAGCCAACCCTCATTTAGTGTGTTGCACTCTGATTTTACATTAATCAACCCTCATTTAGTGTGTTGCACTGTGATTTAGCATTAGCCAATCCTCATTTAGTGTGTCGCACCCTCATTTAACATTTTAGAACCCTTAATAAACACTGTAAGCCCTCTTTATTGATTTCACTTTTAGTTATTACTTTAGCATTGTCGTAGTGTCACTGTTATTTAACATTTTGACATTCTCAGTCAACTTTGAAGGACCCTGATTCTCATTTTGTTCTCATCAAACTGCTAATTCAATCTATCTGCGAGGTCATGTTGTGATTGTGGTCCAGTCTATGTTGTTATCCGCCCGGGCGTAGAACGGGCTTTTTAGCTGGTATATTATATAACTACTATAATACGTACTATTCTACACCTTACGATTAACGAACTCATGAATCCGTTGAATGAATCCATGAGATTATGATTGCACAAATGCACACTATAGTTATTACGGAGCCGAAGGCGGAGTCTTAGAATTACTAGAAACGGGAGCGCCCTATGCTCCACATGTTAAAGCTAAAATCACCTGAAAACGCAAGTCGGAATTTCTGTTAACACACTCTGTTTGGAACGGGGTAAAAGTTGTGTGCGCAGTTTTCAGACAGGTTTAGGGAATGGCACGTGTCGGTTCGTGTCAATATTCTCGTTTCGTTTCGTGTCAATAGCTGGACACGGACCGAACCGGTACTTTCGTGTCGTGTCGAGCCATTGAAACGAACCGATCGTTTCGTGTCGGTTCACTTCTTTGACACGAAACGAACCGCGTGTCAAACGTGTCAAATATTAAATTAGAATAAATGACCGGTTTAAATAACTATACACTATAAATATTAATAATAAGGTTTAAATCCATCTTCACTGCTTTCTGGCA
>Ga0210040_10005295_pt1 | contig 16513 bp, 12 predicted proteins | sample CryGeyCG12114_NA_FD_185462 | JGI IMG/M metagenome (GOLD analysis project Ga0210040, IMG submission 185462) | Groundwater microbial communities from aquifer - Crystal Geyser CG19_WC_8/21/14_NA (SPAdes) (version 2) | ecosystem: Environmental > Aquatic > Deep subsurface > Groundwater | place: USA... | reverse complement strand
AAACTGTGCTTTTTGAGGTCTTATTTTCAAAAAAACGGTTAAAATTATATCATTTAATGTGTCTTTAATATAAAAAATAAAACAGGTGAACTTATAATTGTAATAATCGTACTCTACGCTTTTTTTTAAAAACCGAAACCGAAACCGGTTTCCCGGTTTTGGGAAAATGAATACCGAAATTACCGGTTTTGAAAACCCCTCCGGTTTTGCAAACACTATTCACAACCCTTCTTTTTTGCATCATCTTTTTGGTGTACTTGCCAAAAAAAATATTTGATTGGATTAGAATATATTTTTTACATCTTGTCACACCTCATTAGCATACGAGTGAAATGAAAATGACCTTTTGTAGACGGGTCAAGAAAATACACAAAAAGACGTCATTGGATATAAGAAATTTAAATTTTCTGAAAAACTAATCTTCTGGCTACTGTTACTGCTTACTATTATAGTTAGTTAGTTATAATTAAAAAACCAACATAAATTTCGTGACATTTTTTCCATGCATTTTTTAGAACAACCAAGAAAAAACTGGATAACTCAATCCATTCTCACAGAAAATGCAAACCGTTTCTTTAAAAATTCATTCATTAGACCATTACAATGAAATATTAGACATTAAATGTGTTCAGAAATTCCATTAATTGCGTACGATTACCAAAGCTCACAAACTTGATTCATTGGCAAAAATTAGCATGACAATTTAATTTTTCTAACTAACTAACCACATGACTAACTAACTGACTGACTGAATCTTCAACGCGAAACAAAAAATGCACAAATGCGCGTATGATACACGTTCATCTGGCACTATGCACCACATGTAGAGCTGAAACCATTATTGAATTAAATTATGTTGCGCTGACGACAGTCATAATGATGTCAAAATGGATTATATAGCTGTGGTGAACTAATTATTACGTTCATGTGTGAGTGACCAGAGACCGCACCTTTCATTTACGCTTACTTGCCCAATGCAATAATGATTTGGCCCACCGATGATTGGAATGACCAACACACGCATCCAATACTCGTCATCACTTACCGCAATTGATGAAAAAATAATTTATTTCTTTAAATTTAAGCTCTATTTTTTAACCTTTTCCTCACAAGTTGGATAGCTACTACAAAAACATGAATTTGATGTCTCGAAAATTAGTCTAGTGTCTACAGTCAACGGTCATACAATCTTAACTAACTAACTATCTTTAAAGAGGAAAAAAATCCCTGCGCTTCCTTACACTTTCATCATGCGTCCTAAAAGCATCTATTCTCATTTATGATGATTGGTTATTTTGAAAACATGGATGTGGTACGTTTTTGCTTCTTTTATTGCCCTTTTGCACTACTCACACTTGGGTTCAACATGGCCTCTTTTTATGCTGCATGGCTCCATATTCTCGAGTGAGTGAGTGCATTGTTATGTACTTTGTGTATCCCAACAATATGGATGAACTAGTAACTAACTAGTAAGAAAATGGCATAGGCCGGCTTAATGGATTCTAGATAGTATCTGACTAACTAACTAACGAACTAACGATATGTTATGAGGATGATATTACACGATGAGTAGATATGTATCATCATGATTGCTATTACAACAATATCAATATATGGTTGACTTGGCCAAGTAACTAACTATCAGTATGCGTAACAACGTTAGGATTACCTAATATGAATTTAATTCTGTGAACAGAGAAAAATACGCGTTATTTCTTGGCACTGATCTTTCCCCAGTGTCACATATTATTGTGTATATAATATACCTGTGTGCAAAGGAATTTTCATAAACAATCATATACAGTAGGTAGGCATAAGACAAAGGTTTTTGAAATTATATAAAAGGGCCAGGCAAACGTGTCAAAGGACACAGTTAGAGTTTGTGATTTGCTCATCTACATTGTTGTGTTGTGTGCTTTATTGTTTGTTCCAGTGATTACGTGGATATAGAATATCGGAGTCAAAATGAAATCCTTTTTGGTAAGTGCACAAGTTTTGGATTTATTTTCCCAGGTAGTTATAGTTGTTAGTTAGTGAGAGAAAAACCATGTTTTTAGAAATCTGAGAATGAGATTGCAGTTGAGTCTGATAATAGTTTTGAAGTGGGATTGTATTTTTCAATTTGAGTGTACATTCATTTTCGCATGTTTTGAGATGGTTGGGTAAGCGGCTTATTTGTATACCAATTAGTTCAATACTGTAACAGCTACTGTATAATTAACAATAGTCTCAGCATTTAAATCACTTTCATAACGAAAGTTGAATAAATGCTTTTTTTCTGTAAGGATTACAATCTTAAACAAAAAATTTAATCATCCTACTAATCTGAAAGAGTCATTGTTAAATATTATTGTTGTTGAGGGACAAATACGATGAATATTTTCTAAATCGAAACGCATCTGGTAGATAAAAAGTACTTAACTAATTAAAAATTATTCATGGCCGTCATTAATCAAGCCTGCAATCTACATTTTCTCGTTTTTGTTACAAATTATACAGATTTTAGCATCTTTGGTAGCTTTGGCTGCTGCCGAGCCTCCAGTATATTCCGCACCAAGTTCCAACTACCAAGTGCCACCACAACAGACATCATTTTCAAATTCTTACTCTGCCCCACAAAATAACTACAATGCCCCCCAAAACACATACAGTGCTCCACAAAGTACATACAGTGCTCCTCAGCAATCCTACAGTGCTCCTAGTTCTGAATATGGCGCACCTGCCCAGCAAGGCAAAGTTTATCGTCACGTGTAAGCAAACATCTGTTAATAATACACAATTTCATAAAAACAATGTTTTTTAACAGCTAACTAAAAACCCTTTCGTAATTTTATATTCAATTTAGCTACATTCATGCCGCCCCAGAAGAGCCCGTAGAGCGTCAAAATCGAGTGATCCGAGTGCCTGGAAATGCTGATAAGCACGTTAACATCATTTTCGTGAAAGCTCCATCGTCCTCATCACAATCGAATACTGAAGTCATCCTTCCCGAACAACCTAGACAAAAGGTAAAGACTGCAACTCTGTGTACATATTTGCCGCATTTTGCAATTTTTGCAGTCAGAACTTGTATTTATGATAAACTTGAATCTAATATTCTTTATTTTTGCAGACTTTGGTCTACGTTTTGGTCCGCAAAGCACAAAACTCTAATGATGTTAAGATCCGTGGACCAGGACCAACTCAACCCTCGAAACCAGAAGTTTATTTCATTCGATACAAAAATGATGCAGCTCCATCTTCTGAATACGGTGCTCCAGCTCCAGCTTACCAAGCTCCTAGCTCTAACTATGCTGCTCCAGCTCCTAGCTCTAGCTATGGTGCTCCATCTTATTAAGTGTTGAAGATAATCAACAATGATGGATGACTGGTTGCGCAATTTTCAATGCTTTAATGCTTGTTCTTCCTCGAGATCAACTGTCTTTATATTCTTGCTCTCACTCGAGTTCAAATTTGTTGACCATCTACTCTTGTACCTGTCTGCCCTGTTCAATGCTGTTATGATCTCGCGGCGAACAATTTTTATATTTTCTTAATGCAATCTTTTTACATATAATTACTTGAACAAACTTATTGTGATCAAAAATACTCATCATGAATACGCTGCATTGTATTGAGTCATGTGAATGGAAAAGAAGGATGGATTCATACCTTTTGGTCAGTGAGCTTATTTTTGTACTACTCTGCTGGATTGAAAGTAAGTGTATCGGAAATAAAATGTTTTATGCTACTGGAGAATATTTTAACCTTGTTATCATGAAATGAAGATTTTTTGAGAGACATGCAACCATTCCGTGCTAAGTATAAATTGACCGTAATATTAAAGCACTTGGTTTGTACTAAATGCAAGAAAAATCCGGAAAATCCAATAAATAGCCAAAACGACAACTTTGAGAGTTGTGACAATGTCACACGTCCGACTGGAATCAACATGTCATTCATAAGTAAACACTCAAACACAATAACTGCTGCAATCGAGTATAATGATAAAATTATCGGGATGAAAAGTTGACGACTTATTGTCTCCCAATCATATCGTAATGATTCCATATTTGTAACAAACAATCACAGCCGGCGCTAGAGTATGAATAGATTACTGAGAATTCGACACTTTATTAATCAACTGCTAATAATTACTACATTATGCAACACACGTACACTTAATTCCAGCAAAATAAACCAAAACCATTTTCACCAAACCCAAATACCTATACGTTCCATAAATTTAAAACTAAACTGCAATAAAAAAGAAATTTTCGGGCACACAAAATTTCATTTGTCATAATCGGAAGAAAATCCTACCGCAAACTTTGATAAATCATTGTTGTCAACCAAACTGCATCGTCACAGAATATTTTCTAATCCTAACTGTATATAATGTAGACTGTGATTGTTTTTGTATGTCAGAGTCAGATGCGTCATTCATTGCTCAACGACATGCATTCCATTAATGGATATGGTACTGCTACTTAAGTTGAATTCGTATAAAAAAGTGCTCACACTCTCTTTGTTGTTGAACTCAAACTGATCTCTCCTTGAACTTTCAGCTTGACTCAACATGGCGAGCCAAACAATTATGATTGTAATTGCAGTCTTTGCAATGGCAATTTCTATGACTTCGGCTGCACAACCGATCGGTAAGTTTCAATAATTTAGATAGCTTTATATTTGTTATTTTACTATATTTATTTGAAGCAATAATTCAAACCCCGGATGCATTGTGATTCTGAATTCTTTGGATGTGTAGGACAATTTTTAACCAGAACGAGTCAAATCGTACCAACCAATACTTCTTCTTGTGTCGACCGCTGTCATGATGGAATTACACCCGGTGCCCCTTGCCAATGCAATATTCATTGCACTGACTTCAATGATTGTTGTGAGTAGCTTTTTACGAAAGATTAAAGTTAGTCTGCAATTTTACTGGATATTTTCCGATTTTCCCTTCACGTTTAAATTAACTTCAGGTGCGGATTACGAAGCGTTGTGTCTATCTTTGCCGGGCTCATGCAAAGGAAAATGTGACCAAGTCGGAACTGATCCAGGTGCTCCCTGCCAATGTAATAAACCCTGCATGGACTATGGAGATTGCTGCCCGGATTACCAAGATGAGTGTGGAGCTAGTGGTATGTTTCATACAAATTTTCATCGGAGTTTACAGTTCAATTGAGTCTGTTACTTTAACTATACTTTATGATAAGGACAGAGTTGAAGTAAGTTATGCAGCGATTTTACTTCAGCAAATGTTGCTGCATAATTTTTTTATATTTTAAACCCACTTGTCAAGTCATTGTGGAATAATGCACGCAAATGACAATTCAAAGATAAATTGTTTATGTTCAGTAAAATATGAACTACGCACTCGAGTTTTACGTACGTAGTCATAAAGGAAACAGACGCTACCTCTTGACTGATGCCTATGATAAGATAGTAGAAGTTTAACAACTTTTCAATTTTTCTCACAGATGGAGCTTCTGACGAAGATCTAGCTTTGATTGCTGAGGAGCTCTTGGCTCTAGAGGGAGAAAATAACGTTGCTCATTTGGTAGCCGTATCTTTACAATCCCAAACTACCCCTGGAGGGCCCGATAACTGTGATTTCCCGTGAGTCACTATAATGCACACTGTGATATTTATATTTGCTTTTGAACAATAATATTTAAATCATTTCTCCATCTTTTGCGTACTTTTAGTCTCCTCAATGTGTCCCCAGAAGCTTACACCCGAAACACAATCAATTTGTTCATGCAACTCCTCGACAATTACATTCCAGATGTCAAAGTTACTGAAATTGTCACACCTGAAGAAAGAGCAGAAGAAGAGGCGTTCTTAGACGCCGTTTTTGCCACTCCATTGATGATCAAAGCCCAAGAATTCTTGGCATCTAAAAACCTTCCAAACGGCCGTGCTAAATTCCATGAAATCTGGTTTGATATGTACAACCGAGGTGGTGGTATTTTGGGATCATCTGGATTTGAACATGTATTTGCTGGAGAAATCAATGGTAACTCAGTTTCTGGATTCCATAACTACTTGTTTCACGCTCAAGAAGAGGCTGAGGAACGACTGAACTACCATGGTTACATGGATACCGTATCTTTGGGTGCGGTAAGTACGATAAAACTATAGGTTTTACTTACGGAATTTAAGCTAGTTAAACTACTTAAAATCGAATTAACTATTGTTTTGCAGAAAGGAAGCATTATCGAGCACACATTCGACTGGCTGAACAGGAATAAGCCTATCACGTCCATGATGATCGGAACAAGCCCTGAATTTGAGATGGCAATATACAGTATTTGCTTCCATGCTCGTCCCAACTCAAAATGTCCAATTAGACTTAATGGGAACTCAGTTGCTATCCAAACTTACGTCATTTCCAATGGACTTGTTGCAACTGCTTATCCCGATCTGTCACCCTAAAAAATGGAATCATTCAGTGTATCAGCACGACCATTCACGCTGATCGTTTGTTATTTGATGATGGGAACAGCAACAATTTTTCTCTGCTTCCGCTTCCTTTGTTATAATATTTAGGTTTTGTTAGTGGCCATTGTTGTGATTATTTTTAAGCCCTCTCAGTCCGTACCTAAACAGTTCTGATGGATTTAGCTAGTTAGTATATACCTCAATGAGACAAATAAAGTCTGTTGATACCAAAATATTGATAATTTTTGCATTTTTTGCTCCATGAAGGATGCGTTGAGACACTAACACAACTTTCAAAAAAAAACTAGGCTTTAACTTATTTCGCAATGATGTGAGTAGGAATATTAGTGAATGCAAGAAATGCTAGTTAGCATTGTTGTTGTGTGCGACAAATCCAATTTAAGGTACTCAAAAATCTCACACGCTGTATGTCCAAAACAGTTTTTACTTTGCATCACTTTTAGCCACTTGCTTGCTCAACTTGGGATTCACATTCACGTGAGTAGGTGAGTTGTGCATAGTACGAACACTCTATTTCGTTGCCAAAAGCTCTTAGTTAGTTGGTTGGTAAGTAAAGGAATGAAAAATTAACTAGGATTCATAATAACATGAGTTTTCTGCTGTTTTCGTGGTATCCAATAAATGCGGAAAGTGAGAAATCTTGGGAAAGGAGATATTTTCGAATCTGATGAAATCAATCAGTCAAATATGACAGTTAGCACGCGGTAGTTAGTTCAACACAATGGAACTAACTGCATGTAGCATTTGAGTTGCGATTTCAAAACCGATGGATTCCTATGGTTAGTTAGTTCGGTAGTAATTTTGGGTAAAACTATTTTGCTCAAAATACCTAGTATCTAGTATATTTCCACACTTTGCAAATCATGTCTTACGAGTGAAGTAGGCTAGTCTGTCTTTTTTGCAATCCATCATCAATCAGGAATAATTTCAATCACTTCTCAAGGTTATACTACTTCTAAAGGGAGCAATAACTATTCCAAAACGTGACGATAATTACGACAGCAATTCAACGTTGTATTATTCACCAATGCCCAAATTACATGAAAATTAGGGATGAGAAATTTGAATACTATAAATACTATTATTGACTCTAACACTTATTTAGATTTCACAGCATCAGCTTATCATTATGCGTGCCCAACGGGGAATCAAGTAACCTGCTCAACTGTACAACAAATGCTGATGCATGCGTACAAACAAACACTTCATTTCACAAATGGTAAAATACCTCAAAGCATAACTAATTGTGTAATAATATGGCTGTCTGCCTTAACTAACTAATCTCACTTGATTATTATGCATTGAAATGACATGCACTTCTTTCCAAGTCATTTACCAATATACATACATATACAAATGCCACTTTGACTGACTAACTAAAGGTTTTAGAGTTTAATTAGTCAGATGAGGAACTCAACTTTCGTTTTCATTTCCAAAAATCAACGAATGTGCAAAATGTTTTGCTGATTAGTTAGTTAGTTAGAGTGCAAAGAAGGATTCACATTTATTTCCTTGAAGTAAATTGTACTATTAGCCTCGATAATCATCTACTGTTGTGCCACGTTAATGTTTTTTCTCATGCACGTTTGACTCTATGTATTCACGGTATTCACCAAGACCAAAATGTTATTTATTGGGATGTTTGTTAGCAAATTGGCACTATATGTTCAATTGCTCATATTTTTCAAATATGGAAACCAAAGACAAGCGTAAAGTTAGTGCCAAGTCACAGTCAAGTATCTATCGATCTAAATACTTAAAATTATTGTTCTATTTTGAGTAACAAATGGATGTTCACAGTTTGTGCATAGTATAGTAAGCAATGCAAACTTGTAGTAAACTACAAGCGTAAAAGATAATTTGTACACTGTTGCTCCAAAATAGATCATTGCAACAAAATATAGCATGGAAAATGTAAACTAGAAGAATGCATCCATACAGTTTATCATAATATAATACTTTGGATGAAATATGTGCAACAAGCTTGTTTGTGTAAGCGAGCAAGTGTAAAATCTCCTTCTTCACGATGATGTTTATTATACACAATTGTGATGATGATTATACATGCATTTTAAAATAAATGGTCAACTTAACAGTCAACGAAAAATTCTCATTTTCATAATATAATACTACACGTGGGTCCATTCTTTTTTTGACCACTGTGCATAACATACGTAAGTTGAATATTAAGTAATACCACAAAAACGATTTGGTGCTACCGATGAGAGTTCCTCAAATGGAATGGTAATGACTGTGGAAATTTGTTGCATCAACTATGTAGCTCTATATACTTGTCTACGTACAAAATGTTTCACTAATCCAATGGCTGTATTTTTAGTTTGCACAATTGCCCAAAAGCTAAAATGGACGACTCATGCAACATGTCTAGAATACATTTTTGGTAGTGGACTTGACACACACCAATACGATAAAGATTTAGTATACTAGATAGTCCAAGACAATATGAATGCCATTATTGAAAACAACTGGTGCGATCCAAATGGAGATTTAAATAATATAGTGTTAGTTAATTAAGATCCGTAGTTAGTTAGTTAAACAGGTTTAGTCTGCTGTCGCTGTTAAACTTAGAATGAATATATATATATATAGTCCACTTGTTCACTCAACCATTTAATTTCCCAAGCATTTTTAACCACAATGATATGGGGTTGAAGTACAAAAAAAGTTTTGCCGCAAAAATTAAAGCAGATGATGAGATAAATGTCCACAGGTAACCTTCTTTGTGTATCTCTACCTTTACATATATTGCGATTTGCGTTTTTTATGCATATTCAATGAAAGATTAAGTAATCCTGCTCTAAAAAGTAAAGACAAAATTATTTTTTCACTATTATTACACAATAATACATTTGACTGACAAGAAATTAGTCGAGTGAATATACAGTTCTAGTGCACATTTCAAGGTTCTCTTGCGAGAAGGGATGAATGAATGTATGCAACTTTTTTCAGTGTCATCATTTTGTTTTCACACAGTTAATCTATTGTGATGTAATTTTTAACTTGCATTTTATAAAAATAATGCTTATTGTAAATTGTAATCTAAAAATTCTACTTTTTTTTGCCGAAAATTCTAACATTTCACTTAAGATTGGAATTGCTCAGCTCTACGCCGTTTCCCCAAAACTTCAATGCATAAAATAACTGTTCCACATCAGAATAATATACAATGGCGTCTATTCCAACCAAAATTTTGAATCGATGGGTATTGTAAGTGACTAACTAACAAACATGAAATGCTTCCCGCTGTAAGCAAACTGAATGTGAAGTAGTAAAACGAATAACAAACAAACAAATGCGCACAAAAATGGAATGACAATGGAAGTCTAGTTAGCTCGTTTGACAGCCATGTTTTGCCGCCACTACTACTCTTTCACTTTAAAGCAACAATGAGAACATTGCTGTTAGTTTCACCATGCTCATTAAGTTTACATAAATGAGCAATCAATCCATTGTTGAGTGCATGAATGGAGCTCGTAATAAATATTAAAAAAGTAAACGTGCGTGTGTGTCTAGTGAATGTGTTAATCCATTTGTTAAAAAAACTACCTGAAAGACCGACTGACTGACCAAAATGGAAGAAAGTGAGGAGATTTAAATCAAAGCTCCTATCGATTAGACTTGGATAATAGAGCTCAACTTTTAAACCGTGTAGTAAGTATTGTCCCAGAGTAAATAATGCACAGTAGTTAGTTAGTTAGTTAACTAGCTAGTGGCCATAGGAAATTATGTTTTAATTTGGTACGTCCCAGCAAATTATTTCCCCATAATTCATCCCCTACTAGAAACTAAACCAAACCAAAGGGTATTTAGATTTGATTACTTACCTAACAATAGTATTAGGTTATGTAAACACGCTCTGGGTGAAACATAATGGTCTAGCATCACACTTGCTGTTATATTTCCATCAGGTTTTCACTAATGACCGTAACAATGGGAAGAGGGAGATGAGATGAAGACAAGGCACAGCGGGATGGGAAGAAAAATGAGTTCATTAGTTTGTTTATGCAAACGGCAGTTATAGTTGCTGTGACTTAATTATGAAATGGAATGAGCAGGCCAATTTTTTCATACGAGAAAAATTGGTTAATCATAATCATGAAATTCAGACACCAGAATTTGTATAGTTTAATGGTTAATATTCCTCAAGACAAACAAAAGAGAGCTGAAATTTCTAACTCACTCTCGTCAGGTGTAATAGTGTTATTAAGAAGAGTGAAACATTTTTTGTACTTACGTGGTTTCTGTAAAAAGCACTTAATTTGCATTGCTACACAATTCATCATCATTTTTTGGGTATATGATTCAACCCAAGGGAGATATCTCATGTTCTTTTTGTTGGTTTGAGGAAATGGTGATGACAATGTATATGATTAATTCGCCGATTATTATTATGTAAAGTATGAGTTACTTGGTAGTTTGAGGATGAACTGCGGGTACATGCGTGGACGGATATGTGACAGGTTGGTAGAGAAGAAAAGTGAAATGAAGTAGAAATTTTACACGCTCCCAATGAGTTCGTAGTGTTGACGAACGGGAAGAAAGACTTTTGCTGGGAATTGGGCACGTTTGATATGCGGACGTAATAATGTGAGGGATTTGGACAAGCTGAAAGTAATGCTGTCGTGCCGGCACGCTCATTAATTGGCTTTAAGCAATACTTTATCTGTCAATAATGTGAGCGATAGTGCTAAATTGGGGATTCCAAGTTTTGTAACGCTGTAGTACCAATATGACTGCTGCTGTATTATATGCATGAGAGTATAATTTGCATTATTCAGTGAATTCCTCATTTTAAGCGGAGGATTTTCATAATTTACACGGTTTTTAAACCATATTCGTTTCTTTCCTATGTTAAAGTGAGTTAATTAAAATAATTATAGGTATTTTTTAAAGAGATTTACACGTGTGGAAAAGACACAATTTTAATCACCAATTATATTGTTACAACTAGCGTGTATCCACCGTTTGCAAGTAATTTATTGTATTAAGTACAGAATTTCTCAAAGTTATTTCTTGCCTGGTACAAAATCCGACCGTTGTTAAACAAGAATAAAAAATTGGTTCGTGAGTTCCGTGCTCTAAAATTGCCGTAAAATTGCACTTTTGTGCACCACTCTTCTGCAATGCATCACAAATTACTTCCAAAACTGCATGCTGAATTCCCTACCTACACAGTCTTTATTCTATTTGTAGATCAAGTTTAAAAGTGTATTGCACATAACCTAAACAATGTATCATCAAGAAAAATTGCTCAATTCGCACCTGCACGATACAAAAGCCCAAAAAAACTATACCCAGCACAAACATACTTACTAACCTATATAATAATCTCACTGTCGCTTTTCTGGGCCAAAGAATCGAGCATCCAAAATAGGTAATCAGCAAAAAGAAAACACTGGCACCCATTCGAATTGCCCTTTTAAAATGTATAGCCACCCCTGCAGCTCATCATTTTTGCCTGTTAGAGAGTAAAAGTGCTATCATCTAACACCATTATGTCTTTAAAAGTACATAGCACCTATTGCCTGCAAAAATATTTGTTAATGTGACTTAGTCTCATCTAAAAAGTGAATGAATCTCGAATGAACCACCTAGATAGATAAGATGGGCATGCAAGATAGGATTGTAGTGTACTCAAAGAAATACACATAGCCTTCTATGGAACTTAAGACTAACTATAAGTTAAGGGAACAAATCAGTAGTAGTGTACTACTACTGTGTATTATTCGAATCTTCTGGTGTTACGTATAGTGTGTGTGTGACTGACTACATAATGCTGCTAAGTCAAGTCAGACAAGCAGTCCACATAATAATAATCATAATCATTATGGCAATAATAATAATAATATCAGCAGCATCATCATCCCTTGCTTAAAAGGGGGTTCATCAACCGTGTTAGGACCAGTTTGAGTCTCTCCTTCGTCAAGTGCACTACTTCCAACTCTATTTGTGGTGGACCAAAAGTTCTCTTGAGAGTGTGCTATTGACACACTAACAAACTAGTGGCCAAAATTTCGTCTAGTAATTTCAATTTTATAGGGACGCTATAGGACTGGATATGAAATTTTTACTGGTGAGTGAATAATTCTAATTATTTTGGCTGCTAATTAGTTTGCCCTGTTTTTGTTTGCAATCGGAAACTTCACTGTGTTCTACAATACCCTTTGCTTCTTCTTTGCTATGAGATCGGCAGTTCGGATTCGTAAATTTTATTTGCCTAATCGTTAAAAACCCCAATGATCTCGTCTGCATTTTCATGCTTTCATAAAACTTGGCTAACCAACTATTTGATCGAAAGGAAATTTTCCCCAATCAAACTAAACTTAAACAAAATTTCTATTCCTGAATTCAGTTTTTCACCTCCGCATCCATATGGATGATAACATCTGCTGAACCTCCCGTGTTCGGAGGAGGATTTGGCGGTGGTGGCGGATTCGGAGGGGGCGGCGGCCGCCCCTCTGGCCAATACGGAGCTCCCCAAGGACCAGCCCCGGGACCATCTCAATCATACGGAGCCCCTAACCGTGGACCACCTTCTTCCTCATACGGAGCCCCAAGTAGGGGACCTCCATCTTCCTCTTACGGCGCCCCCGCTCCAGCTCCAGCTCCTCAATACGGAGCCCCTCAACAAGGAGGAAAAGTTCATAAGCACGTTTTTGTTCATGTAGCTCCAAATGAGCCTCCAGAGCCCAGGCCTTCGCGTCCATTCACTCCCCCACCTACTCCAGACAAGCACTACCAAATCGTTTTCATCAAGGCTCCCGAACCACCAAAACAAGAGCAACAAGAAATTGAATTGCCCCCAGGACCAGAACAGAAAACTTTGGTATATGTCCTGTTGAAGAAGCCAGAGCCAGCTCCTGAGGTTCAAATCAAGCCAGCTCCACCACCGAAACCATCCAAACCTGAAGTTTACTTTATTAGATACAAGAATGAGGAGCCCAAACCACAGTACGGAGCTCCAGCTCCACCACCTAGCAGCCAATATGGAGCTCCAAGCCAAGGGGGATATCAGTAAAGTAAACGAGATGTAGGTGTATATTAATGTTGGTTTGTTAGTTAGTCACACAAGGATGGGTTGTGTACGATGTTGATGATCGAAAGTGTACTATTTTTTAAATGAGCTCTTCCTGTATTGCTTTCTACTATATTTTTTACGGTGGCCAAGACGAATTATTATTATTTTGTAGTTGTCTATTGCCTTTGTGTATGTGTGCTGTGATGTGACGCAGCATGAGATGTTTTAATGTGATGATGATGGGCAGTCGAATGAAATGGTTGCAATAAATGAAAGAATCCCAATTGTACATGAAATGCGTTTTATTTGCATCAGTAAGTTAGTTGCTTGAAAGATTCGTAGAAATTTTTTTGTTGACGTTTGCATTTGACGAAGAAGATATAGTGGTGAATAACTGAAAGAAAAATTATTTGTGAAAATGGAAAACAAACGATGAAAAGTTTTAAAACCAAAAGCACTAAACTATAACTACAAGAAAATAGAATTGGATTTCCATTAACTCACTAGTTTAAGAACTCACTCTGCAACTGATAAATCGTTATGGATAAATATATCAGAAAATATGGTTTTTCCATGCATAATTTATTTTGTAGGAGTCCCATACACGGAATTAGGAGTTTCGGGTGCTCCATAGGAAGATTTTGGTGCTTTTTCACCCTTATTTTTCTCTTCTTCATCTGCTTTATACTTGATAAAGTACACTTCAGGTTCTGAAGCAGTGGTTGGTGCTGGAGTACTGAATTTCACATCTGGGCTGTCGTCTGTCTTCTTCAATAGCACGTACAAGAGGGTCTTGCGTCCGCCATCTTGTGGGATTTCAACCACTTGTTGATCAGGAGCAGCTGGAGCTGGCGCCTTGACGAAGATCACATTTACAAACTTTTGTTTACCTCCGGGGGCAGTGATTTTTCGGATTTTAGACTTTCTTGGTAAGTCATCTAAAAAAGAATATCGAACAAGACATATTTAAATCAGACATATTGAATGAATAAATCTAACTTTAAAAAAAAAGTTTTTTTACCTGCAGCAGAAAACACAGAAATGAATTTATGAATTTGAGGCACTTCATCTTCAGCAGTAGTGTATACAGAAGCATCTTCATTAGCCAACTCTTGATCTATTGCTGCAGCAGGCTGTGGGAGATATTGACCCGAAGGTCTACTAGCCTGAGATGGGGCCGAGTATGAAGATGGTTGAGCCGCCCGAGCTGGATATCGGCTCGGTCCATTATTAGCTGAAACCGGAGGTTGAGAATACGAATTCACATTGTGAGTTGCCGCAGGAGCTTGAGAATACGAATTTCCATCGTTATTATTATTCGGACTACGACTGGGAGCAGTTGGAGTTTGGAAATATGAAGAAGGAGCCGAGTTCAAACTATCTGCATCCAACACAGGATAAGCTTGATATCCAGCGGGTCCATATTGTGAAGTTGCAGCGGCCACTAAATCGTACATAGATCGGGCATATCCATTTGGGTATTGGCCTACTGCCAACCCACATAGTGTGGTCAGAATCTGAGAGAAAAAATTTAAAATGGAGGACTACTTAAGTTGCTTTTTTTATTTTTAACACCGATAAACTTACCAAAAAAGTTTTCATGATTTCTGCTACTGTGGTGGTCAAGTTCAGTTGGTTAGGTGGAGCTGTTGAAGATTCAATGATTGACTGTGACGTTCTGCTGTGAACTGAGACCCTTATAAAGGGCAATCTTTAGACTATCTGGATAACGCAATAGTTTGAAGATGAATATTATTAGAAGAATCATATGAATATAATTTAATAGTTTGAAATATTGTAGGTTAAATACTGCAACTAATGGACACATATTTGTCCAATAAATTGTGTTAAACTATGGGTGGATTTGTAAAAGATTGTGTGGAGATGATTGGGACCTTTGTTTTGCAAGGTGCTAAACATTGATTCATTAAATATGTGCATGTTTGCAGTAGTATGAGTAATTGCCATCCATCCTACACAATGTGTCACATAAATTTTGAGCCCAATGTAGAAACAATTGGGAGAACAATGTAGCGTGATTATTAACTGTAAGTTTTGTTGGGAAAAATTTAATTTTTAAAAGTTATGCATTCTTAAGGGAATTAGTGTCTTGTTTGTCAGTAGCTGTATGTTGTACACTTGATGTGTGAGGTTTTGAGAATTTATGTCATTTTGGCAATTACATAATGCTTTCTGTTTTTGGAGTCGTACAGTGCAGCAGCATCTGGCGGTATGAATTTACACTACAAGTTTCTAATTCAGAAGTTGGGAACGGAATACAGGATACTTAATACAGATATAATACAGAATACCCCAAAATGAAGCCAATACATGATGTTCAAACTTTCGAATGTGTTTAAAATATTAAATGCACAAGTCCATACTCATGAATTTTGTGAATGCCCAGAAATGCCAAACAGAAACCGACGAAACGTAAATAAGATGGATCTTTGAAGTCAAAATTAATGATGTCATCCAAAAACTTGTCCAAAATAATTGACTTAAATTAACAACTTGTCCAAGACTCCAATTCCTCTTCACAGGACAAGAATCTATAGACTATCCGGAAAAAAAGACATACATTTTTGCTGTCCTGTGTATGCTATACGTCTTTGTAGTCGGAAAGGACATTTATGCCTTCTTTGTGGAACAGGAGTACCTCAATAAACTTGCCATAAAATCTCTGGAGACATTGAGATTCAACTTTTGAACGACAAATCATTCAGGATCGTAAACTTGATGAACAAGATCATTAATTCTCCAAAAAGGAAGAACTCATCAAATGCTAATCAAAATTCTATGTCATTAGCATACCCATTTCTAATTCATTCATTCAATCAAATTGAACAAAAAGCGCTCATCACCATAGAATCCCACTCAAATCTAGTTTTGTTCCAATCATATCCTTATTCGCCTACTTTGGTCTGGTCGGAATTTCATGATTAAAATAGAGCTATTTTACTCTATAGTTATATGGTAATGGTTAGCTTTTGCTGGTTACTGTGCTAACAAAATTTGAAAAGG
>Ga0210040_10005293_pt1 | contig 16517 bp, 14 predicted proteins | sample CryGeyCG12114_NA_FD_185462 | JGI IMG/M metagenome (GOLD analysis project Ga0210040, IMG submission 185462) | Groundwater microbial communities from aquifer - Crystal Geyser CG19_WC_8/21/14_NA (SPAdes) (version 2) | ecosystem: Environmental > Aquatic > Deep subsurface > Groundwater | place: USA... | reverse complement strand
GCAGTTAACGGTATGGGAATAACTGATGACTTGGTCAAGAGAGCCCGTTCGCGCTACGTGGGCCTGGCCAAAACCCATGCCCAGCACCTCTTCATCGCCACGGCGATGAACCTGTGGCGTATTGTTAATTAGTTAAATGAAGTGCCGTTAGCCCAGACCCGTCAGGCCGCTTTCGAGCGATTAATGCCTCCTGCAAGGGCTTAAAATGAATTCGCCAACAGTATCCGTTTGCAACAAGAACCCCTAATAGCGAGAGCATGGTCCTTCTGGCCTCTGCCGCAGGCGTTAGATGCTATTAGCCGTTAATGGGCGGTGGCGCGGGCTTCCTCCACCCATTGTCGCAGCTGCGCCAGCACCTGAGAGGTCGTTTCGGTTAGCTGCCCAAGGGCCTCGGAGTGGAACGGACCGGGCAGCCCCTCCAGGCAGCCGATAGCAGCAGACAAGCTATCAACGTGGAGCAGCTTGAACGAGGGCTTGAGGCGGTGCGCTAGGCTGGCCACTTCCTGCCACTGGCCGGCGGCGGCGGCGGCTAGCATTTCCCCCAGCACTTGTGGTGTTTCCGCCAGGAAGACATCAAGCAGGCGCAGGAGGTAGGTCTGGTTGTCATGCACCATCTGGCGCAAACTGGTCAGGTCAAAGAGGGGTGCAGCCGGTAAAGCTTGCACCGCCACCATCTGGCGCAGCAGGTCTACCTCCTCAAAAGGCTTGGCCAAGCAGGCGTTCATGCCCGCAGCTAGGTAGTACTCGTTGTCGCTACGGAAGGCGTTGGCGGTAAGAGCCACGATGGGGGTGCGGGCACGTTCCGGGTCGGCATCCTGCCGCATGAGGATCGTCGCTTCCACGCCGTTCATGCCGGGCATCTGAATATCCATGAGGATAACCCGGTAGCAGTTTTGCTGGAAAAGGGCCAGCGCGGCCGTCCCGCTTACAGCCGTATCCACCAGCACGCCGTGGTGCTCCAGCAGCAGCAGGGCAAGCTGCCGGTTCACGTCGTTATCTTCCACCAGCAGCACCCGCCAGCCCCGCACCTGCTCGCTATCGGGCTGCTCCAAGGCGAGCGCGGGCGCCTCCCCCGACTCCCCTGGCGCAGCCTTGGCAAAGGTGAGGGTGAAGCCGAAGGTGCTCCCGTGGCCCTCCTCGCTGCATATCACTAGGTGCCCCCCCAGTCGCTGCACCAGCTCGCTACTGATGGTGAGCCCCAGGCCCGTGCCACCAAATCGACGCGTGGTGTCGGCATTGGCTTGCGCGAAGCTGTGAAAAATGCTTTCCTGCTTTTCGGCCGCAATGCCGGGGCCCGTATCGCCCACCCGGAAGCTGATGGTGAGGTGGCGGTCCGTTTCGGCTTGTACGCGGCAGGCCAGCGTCACGCGGCCTTGGTCGGTGAACTTGATAGCGTTGCTGAGCAGGTTAAGCAACACTTGGCTCAGGCGCGTGGGGTCGCCGAGCACGGGGTGGCGTGGCAGCTCGGGCGGCTCCACCAGCAGGGCAATGCCCTTTTCCGCCGCCCGGAAGACCAGTGGTTGGGCGATTTGGTTGATGATGTCGGGCAGGCGGCACGGCGTGTGCTCCAGCTCTAGGTGGCCTGAGGTAATCTTGGCAATGTCCAGCACGTCGTTGAGCACGCCCAGCAGGTGCTGGCCCGAGTCGCGGATGATGGTGAGGTACTCGCGCTGCGTCCCGCTAAGGTCCGTGCGGTCGAGTAGTTTGGCCATGCCCAGCACACCGTTGAGCGGCGTGCGGATTTCGTGACTCATGTTGGCCAGGAAAGTTTCGCGGGCCTGCGCGGCGGCTTCGGCTTGCAGCTTGGCCTGCTCCAGCGCACGCTCCGCCAAGATGCGCTCAGTGATGTCCGTGTTGATGGTCAGCACCTCCACCGTGCCGTCCGCCCGGACAATTGGCCGCTTGTAGATGTGGTAATAAATTTTTTCGCCGTTGGCCAAGGTATAGGGCAGCTGCTTGGTCAGCGCCTGCTGCGTTTCAGTGACCTCGTGGTCCCAGGCAATGAGTTGCTTCAACTCGCTGAGCTCGGGCGACTCCACATCCCAGCGCACATTCCGGTGATTGCTGCGCATAGCCACCTCGTGAAAGGCGGCGTTAGTGAACGAGATTTGATCGCCCTTGGTCACCATCAGCACGTTCGGAATCGTGTCTACAATCTGCCGAATAAACGCCTGCTGCTCGCGCACCAGAGCCTCGCTCTGTCGGTGCAGGTCCTCCATCTTATGTCGCTCCGAAATGTCGATGCCCGTACTCAGCATCATGCGCAGTGCCCCGTCGGGGCCATATACTGGCCGGTTGCGGCGCATCACGTGCAAAAGACCCGTGGGGTGGTTAATTTCCTCCTCCCAAGTCACTTCCCGGCACTCCCGTAGGGCCACAGCAAACATTTCTTCCCGAGTGGCCAGCATGGCCAGGGACCTGCGCCGCCGGGCGCCGCCTTCGGCGCTGCTTTTCCCAATAAGCCAGTGCCGAAGCGATGGTTCGGGCTCCACCGCCGGATTCACGTAGATGTATTCGTGGTTTTCGTTGAGGGCCGTAATGCCCACGGGTAGGTTTTCGAGGATGCTTTCGTAGAATTCCCGCTGCTCGGCTAGTTGTTGCTCAGCCTGACGCAAGGGGGTAATGTTCGTCAGGTACAAGGTGGCGTAGTTGTTACCGGGTACGGCTACCACGTCCAGTAAATATTGCTGCCCGGCCACCACTATTTCCTGGTGCCGCCGTTCGCCCGTGTGCAGCGCGGTGCCCACCATGCCGCACAGTTGCCCCAGCAACTGTGCGCTTGCATCCGCCGCCACAGCTTGCCACAGCGGTTGGGCGGCCGAATTGGCATATACTACGTCACCGGCTGCCGTTAGGCGGATGATGGGATTTGGGTTTTGCTCCGGAATGTGGGACGTAGTGCGTAGGGTGGCTTCCCGCTGGCGATGCGCGGTTACGTCGCGGTAGCAAATTAGGCGGCCGGCTTTTCCCCCGTCCAGCACCAGATAGTCACGCTCCAACAGGCGGCCGTCAGCCAGCGCCACCTCTTCGCTGTACACATTTTGGCCGTTGGCCCGCAGCGCCTGCACCCGAGCCAGAAAATGGCCGGGCTCTTTGAAAATGGTGGTAACCCGTGCGTCAGTGGCCCCGCCGATGACGTCGCGGAGGCCCCGAACAGCTTCATTCGTGCCCAGCATTTCCCGGTAGGCCTGGTTAACAAACTGCACCTGCCCGGCGTCGTCCACCAAGAGCACGCCCATTGGCAGGCTGTGTATCAGGGTGGTCAGCTGCGTGTGATGCCGCTGCGCCTCTGTGTCGGCAGCGGTCAGCCGCGCTTCCTGCGTCGCTAGCTTCACCGCTGCTTCCGCTAACCGAATCTCGGCCTGTTCGCGCCGTGTGCGCTCCTTGTTTAATTGGGCTGCAAAGTTCTCTCCTAATGTACCCAAAGCACCCATACTGACGAACAAAAATTTAACACGGATAAATATAAGAATTATTCAATTACAAATGCTTTTTTAGCCACAAAACCATGATAAATTATAAACCAATCCTGCCCTTCAGTAATGGACTGATAAATTGCCTGTACTACTCCCCAAAAACTGGACAGTTTAGACGGGGTTTGTTAAGCAAATGTGCGCGGGGTTGAAGGTAGGGGTTTGGACGAAGAATTAGGCGGGCGTTTGGCCTTTCAGCGCTTGGTGAGGGCGGTGATGATTGTAGTAGGTGAAGTAGGCCTGCAGTTGCTCATAGAGGTGCCCGCCGTCGGTGGCCGGGTTAAGATAGGCGCCCTCCCATTTGACCGAGCGCCACAGGCGCTCGATGAAGGCATTGTCGGTGGCCTGGCCGCGGCCATCGCGGCTGATCTGACAGCCAGCGGCCAGCAAGGCCTGCTCGAAGGGCTGGCTGGTGAACTGGCTGCCCTGGTCGGAGGTGAAGATGAACGGGGCAGGTTGGGTGGCCAGCGCGGCGTGCAAGGCACTCAGGCAGAAGCCGACATCGAGCGTGTTGCTCAGTTCCCAGCTCAGCACGTAGCGCGAGTGCCAGTCGAGTACGGCCACCAGGTAAAGAAAGCCTTTGGCCATGGGCACATAGGTGATGTCCGTACTCCACACGTTGGGGGCGCTCAGCACCCGCTCGCGCAGCAGGTACGGATAGCGGGTGACGCCTTTGCCGGGCACCGACAGGCGGGGGTTGGGGTACACCGGCTCCTGGCCCATGAGCCATACGAGGCGACGCACCCGTTTTTCGTTGACGGGGTAGCCTGCCAGGCGCCAATAGTCGCGCAGGCTCAGTATGCCCTTGAAGTTGTGGCGCGTAAATTCTTCATCCAGCAGGCGCATCAGTTCCAGGTTTAGCGCGCTTTCGCCCCGGGGCTGATAGTAGTAGCGTAGCTGCTGCGCGCCAGCCCTAGGGCTTGACAGCGGGCCTGCACGGAGCCTTCGCTGCTGGCTTGTACCAGAGCGCGTTGCTGGGCTACGCACATGGCTGCAGCGTTTTTTTTAGCAGCTGATTTTCCATTTGCAGCCGGCCGATGGCCGCGTAGAGCGGTTCCACATCCGGTGGAGTCGGGGCAGATGGGCCGGCTTCGGCAAAGACCTGCGCCGCCTGCTGACGCAGTTGCAACTTCCAGCGGCTGATCTGGGCCACTGACAATTGGTAGCGGACGGCTATGTCCGCTAAGGGCTGACGCTCAGTTAAGGCGGCTAAGGCTACTTCTGCTTTGAACTCAGCAGTGAAGCGGCGACGGGTGCGTTTCGGGTTCATGGCGTTGACTAAGATAGCCGCCATAAACTGTCCAAACTTTGGGGAGTACTACACATTACCAAGTTTCTATTGGAACTGGGCAGCGGCTTTGCCTATGTGGGCCAGCAAGTACCACTGGTTGTTGGAGGGCAGGATTACTATTTGGACCTGCTGTTCTACCACCTGCAGTTGCGGGCCTACGTCGTGGTCGAGCTGAAGACCACGGAATTCAAACCGGAGTACGCGGGCAAGCTCATTTTTTATCTAGCCGCAGTGGATGACCAGCGGCGGCACCCGCAAGATGCCCCCACCATTGGGCTGCTGTTGTGCAAAAGCCGCAATAACGTCGTAGCCGAATATGCCCTGCGCGACGTGCACAAGCCCATTGGCATTGCCGAGTATCGGCTGACCGAAGCCCTGCCGGAAGGGCTCCAAACCGCGCTGCCCAGCGTGGCTGCCCTGGAACAGACCCTGCGCAGCCGTCCCCCTGCGGCGCCAGCGCAGCCCGCTGATACGGCCCCGAAACACGACGTGTGAGGTAGGTACAGTATAGGGGTATTTTCTGTCAAGCCGCACGAACGACGACGACTCGTCAAGACGCCATGCCAACGTAGCCTGGAGCGGTAGGTGACGAAGTGCTCTTTACCTTTAAACCAAGAAGGTTGGGGTACTTTGCTGCCGGTACCACTATCGGGACTGGTTTCCACTAGTTTTTATCTCCCTACCGCCCTTTTCTAATGCGGTGAGTTGTTCGATTAAACAAGGTAACTCATCGCAGGGTAAGCCAAAAATGGTTTCACGGAGCCGCTGACGCCAGCCTCGTTGGCGAGACCGCTTGCGTTGGGCCGTCCGCTTGCATAGGGGTAGGCGGGCGTAGGGTCATGGCGACGTAAGTCAATACTACAGCTTCCAGGGAGCAAACCAGGTCGAGCAGATAATGCCCTTGTTGGGTAGCAAATGGCATCGTAGCCAGGCGGCCGAACAGGAGCAGCAACAGCGCGGCCACGAGGGCACCGCTGTAGAGACCGGCTATCCAGCGGGTGCGGTGCCCGCGCAACAGCAGATGCAGCAGCAGCACACTCAGCGTGCAGTACAGCAACCGGTAGCTCATGGCCACGGGCAGGCCATGAGTCGTGAGGCCCGGCATAGCGGCGTGGCGGGCCTCCCCCCACTCCGGGTGTCCTACCAAGGAAAACACCACCTGCCAGCCGCCTGTCAGCAACGCAAAGACCGGTTCTTCGAACTGCCCCCACAGAAACAACGCGCCTCCCACAGCCAGCAGCAGGAGTCGGCGCTGGGACGGTGAGGGCTGAGCGACGGCGCACAGGAAGTCACGCGGCCGCATACGCCATCGTAGGGGAGCGTTCCTGTTGGACCCATAAGCGCCAGAGAATCAGAATAGCGGCGTAGGCGACGAAGGAGAACGTGTAGTGGTGGTTGAACGCAACGGTATGGTACCAGTACGTGTGGTTCAGCGCCAAGAGGGCCACGCGTAGGACATTGAGCAGGTAGACTGCGCCAATGCCGAGCGGAATAAACCAGGCCTTGCGTCGACGGCTACCGGGATAGGCCAGCACGAAGCCGGTGAACAGTGCGTACAGCGCCAACCCGTTGCACGGGTCGCCCACCAGCACGGCGGGTTGGCCGTGCATGGTCACGGTTGTGGGTGTGGTAGAGGCCGCCGCGGCGGCGAAGCCGACGACCTGCAGGCTCCAGGCGGCGGCGCGCGCTACTCCCGCCGACAGCACCTGGCCGAGCCGGCCATCGGGCCGAATTACTTGCTCATAGCCCAGCCACCAGAGCAGGTAGAGGCCGGCTGCGGTGAATAAAAAACGCCGCTGTGGGTGCGTGGTGAGCGAACGAAATATAGCCATGCGTGGGAAGAGGTTATGCCACCAAGATGAGCTAGGCCGAGCGGCGACGTAGCCGCTTCAGTCCGTAGGCCACCCCACCGGCGAGCAGCAGGGAGGCGCCGCCGTCGAGTGGTACGGCAGTAGGGGGCGGCGGGGTCGTAGGCTCAGGGCCGCCGGCGCCGGGGCCTTGCGCCTGCGTGGTAAGGGAGGAGAGCAATACGAGCGCCGCGGCGCGGCACAGAGTAGCGAAGGATTTCATACGGAAGTTGTTAGGAAAGGAAGAGTTGGAATAACGGGCCTGACTACGTGCTGTAGTCAGGCCCGTCTTCATTCAGATTTACTCAACGAGGAGCTGCTTCGTCAGGGTCGTACCACCGACTTGCACCCGCAGCACATATACGCCCGTAGGCAGTTCGTGCACGTCTACTGTCGTGCGACCACCCGCAGCGGAAAGCGGCAGGGTGATTTCGCGCACCGACTGTCCCAGCATATTATACAGGGTAGCCGTGGCCGTGGTAGCCCCCGGCACGGCCGGTACCTGCAAGGTGAACTGCTGGCGGGCAGGGTTGGGGTACACGCTCAAGCTAGTGGCCCGGCTGCCCGCCTGCGTGGCCAGGGGCCGGAGCGGGCTGAAGTGCAGCGAGAACCGGTCGGTCAGCAGCGCGACATTGCTGGCCGTGAAAGTGTAGCTGGGCCGCTGCTTCAGGTTGATCTGCTGGCCCGTTACGGCATCGTGCAGGTACACGTCCGTGGCCTCTACGTTCTGCAGGGCCGCCGCGTGCAGGGTGTAGGTGCCGGTAAGGGGCACGCCGACGGCCAGCGGAACGGTCGTGGGCGTGGTCAGCAACGGCAACCCGTTGACTGCCAAGCTCGCCTCACTCGCTAGCGATGACAGGTTCAGGCCCGTCGTATTCGGCAGTTTGGCCGCATCGTAGTGGTCGTCAAGGGCGGCGGTGGCCCCGGCTTCGAAGTAGACGAAGGTCGGCTCATGCACGCCAGTCGCACTCACCAGGTCTACCTGCACAGCCGTCCGCTTTTCGGCTTCGGGGCGGTTGAAAGTAGTCGATTGGTCCGTAGTCGAGCGCCAGGTATCGAGGAAGTTGAACGCCGCCACCGGCTGCGACACGCGCACGAAGAAACCCTGCATCGAACCAATCAGCCCGTCGGGCAGCGTACCGAAGCCGTTCTGGTAGAACTGGTACGTACCCCGGTACTGGTCGATGGACTTATATACGTACACGGCATCGATAACCCCCGCGGGCAGGGTGAGGCGGGCTTTGCTCCAGTCGAGCGGGGCGGGGTAGGGGTTGCCCAGCAGGTGCCAGCCCGCGTTGGCCCCAGTGCCGCGGGCAAGCGCTCCTACCGGGATGCTACCCGTGTTGAGTGTGCCGACCAGATCCACCGTGTTGCTGGCGTTCAGGTTCACCGTGTAGCCACGGCCGCGCACCAGCGGGTCGCTGAGGCTGCTGGGCGAGAAGTAGCCGTACTCGAAGGCCTGCGTGGTACTGCTACTGCCGCTCAGACGAGCTTCGTCGTAGCCGTACACGGTAGGAAAGGGCTGCACGCTGGTGCCCACGGTGTTGTACGCGGGATTTACCACGGGGGAGAAGCTGCTGGTCGTCAGATCGGCTACCGTGGTGCTGGCGACCGGCGAGCTATAGTGGCGGTAGCCGGCGCCAGGGTTCAGGCTGCCATCAATCGCGCGCTGCACGGTAGCCGTGCCGATTACCCGACCGGCGTTGTTGATGACCATCCCCGTTTCCGTGGGCGCGGTAGAGAGCAGCGTAAACGGCTGCGCGTTCGTGGTCAGGTCGCCGTTGAGCGTGAGCACGCGGCGCAGTTCGGCGGGGCCGCTCAGGCGAGCCCCGGCCGCGCCAACCGTCAGGTTGAAAAAGCGGGTCGTGCTGCTACCCCCTACGTTTTGCAGCGCGCTGCTGGCTAACACAACCTGACCGCCGGTGGTGGCGAAGGTGCCGTTGTTCACAAAATCACTCGTCAGCGTCAGGGTGCCGCCATTCTGCGTTAGCTGCGCACTGCTGTTCAGTATCAGGGTGCGCGCGGTGGCCGAGCCGGCTGCTACGGCGGGGTAGTTGCCACTGCTCACCACCGGAATCAGGGCGTCGAGCGTGCTGGTGGGTACGCCGGCCGTCCAGTTGTCGGCCGTAAACCAGTCGGTGCTCACACCACCCGTCCACGTGGTAGCCGTCACCGGCAGCACGTAGCGTAGACTGAATGGCATCGCGGCTACGTTGCCATTCCCGGCGGCATCCTGCGCAACGTTGACCGCTACGTTTACCGTGACCTCACCACCCGTGGTAGGCGGCGTAACCGTGAACGAGTAGGCGGTGCCATTACCACTAAAACCACTCAGTGTACCGCCCGTTACTCTCACGCCACCCGCTGCAAAATCCGTTACGCTTTCCGAGAAGGTGACGGTGAACGAAAGGGGCGAGGTACTGGTACTGCTGCCGGACGATCCGGCAGCGCTGCTGATAGCGACGGTCGGGGCCGTGGTATCTACCATGAAGGTATTCGTGTTGCTAGTGGCGCTCACCGTGCCACTACCATCCTGGGCAGTGGCATAAACCGTGTGGCTACCCTCCGCTAAGCTGGTAGGCTGGATGAGGCGAAAGTCACCGATACCGGTAGCCGTCGTAGTACCGATGCTAGTCGCGTCAACGTACACCGTGACTGTACTGTTGGGTGGTGCGGTGCCGGCATACGCAGGTGCCGCCGTGTTCAGTAAGCTACCGTTAGCAGGAGCCGTCACCACTGGCGCAGCCTTGGTGGGAGCTGGCTGGGTGATGGTGAAGCTGCGCGCGATCGTGCAGCCATTGACATCCGTTGCCGTCACCGTATAGGTGCCTGCGCTCAGGTTCGAAGCCGTGGCCGTGGTGCTTACGTTCGGACTCCAGCTATAGGTGTAGGTCGGGGTACCGCCACTGACGGTGATAGTAGCTGCCCCGTTGTTGCCGCCGTTCGTGGTCACATTGGTCTGTGTGGTGGCTGCCGTCAGCGCAGCGGGCTGCGTGATGGCGAAGCTCCGTGTGATGGTCGCGCCGCTGGCGTCGGTTACCGTCACCGTATAGCTCCTTGCCGTTAGCCCTACGATGGCGTTTGTACCGTCGCCGGTGGGCGTGCCCGGGGTCCAATCGTAGCTATACGGCGTTACCCCACCAGTCACGCTCATCGAGGCTGCACCTGTTGCCTCCCCGTTGCAGCTTACATTGGTTTGCGAACCGGAGGAGGCCAAGACGGCGCCCGTCGTAAAGGTCACACTGGCCCCGTAGCTAGTCCCACTGACGTTTGTGGCGTAAGCCCGCACTGTGTACAAGCTGCCAGCCGTCAGGCCGGTAATACGCTGCGAAAAGCTACCTATACCGGTGCCACTCTGCACCTTGGTACTGGCGGTTGTGGGGGTACTATTGCCAGCCACGTAGACTACGCCGCGTTCTGTGACGGTAGCCCCACCATCAGCCGTGACGTTGCCGCCGAGCGTTGCCGCCGTGGCGGTGATGCTGCTAGCCGCTGTCGTCGTGACCGTTGGCGCCGTGAGGGGAGCGTATTGCAAAGTAAACGACGTAGAGGCAGTATTGCCGTTGCCCGCCGCATCCTGGGCGACGAACGTCGCCACATTCACCGTCACCGTGCCCGTACTGGCCGGCGTCACGCTGAACGTATACGTGGTGCCGCCGCCGCTAAAGCCGTTGAGCGTACCATTGCTGATCGTTACGTCGCTGTCTGTAAAGCCCACCACGCTTTCTGAGAAGGTGACCGTGAAGGGCCAGGGCGAGGTCATGGTGGTGCTACCCGAAGGACCAGCCGACGAGCTGATGGCCACCGTGGGAGCGGTCGTGTCGATGGTGAATGTGTTGGTATTGCTGTTGGCACTGACTGAAGAACCGCTGGCCTGCGCCGTGGCGTAGACCGTGTGACTGCCCTCCACCAGATCAGTGGATTGGGAGAAGCTGAAGCTGCCTCCTGTCGCCGTGGTAGTACCCAGGCCCGTACCGTTCACGTACACTGTTACGGTACTACCCGCCGGAGCTGTGCCACTGTACGTAGGCAGGCGGTTGTTGAGTAGGCTACCATTGGCCGGCGTGGTTACCACAGGAGCCGCCGTAACGGTCGGCTGCGTGATCGTAAAAGTGCGCGTAATCGTACACCCATAGGCATCCGTTGCCGTCGCGGTGTAGGTGCCGGCGCGCAAATTAGCAGCAGTCGCCGTCGTACTCACGTTTGGGTTCCAGGTGTACGTATAGCTGGGCGCACCGCCCGACACCGTTAGGGTAGCCGAGCCATCCGTACCACCCGCAGTCGAAGCGTTGATCTGGGTAGTAGTCGCGGTCAGCGCGGCCGGCTGCGTGATGGTAAACGCCCGCTGTAGTGTGGCGCCGCTGGCATCGGTCACCGTCACCGTATACGTGCCGGCAATCAGATTTGTAACAGAGGTAGTACCGTCGCCGGTAGGAGTACCTGGCGTCCAGTCGTAGCTGTAGGGTGCTACCCCACCCGTCATGCTCACGGAGGCCTGCCCAGTTGAACTACCATTGCAGCTCACGTTGGTTTGTGAGCCGGAAGAGGTTAAAGCCGGGGCGGTTGTAAAGGATACGACAGCTCCGTAGCTGGTGCCTACGGCGTTGGTAGCATAAGCGCGTACGTAGTAACGGGAGCCAGGTGTTAAGCCCGAAATAGTAGCTGAGAAGGTGCCCGTACCCGAGCCGTTGGCAGCCTGCGTCACGTTGCTACCACCAAGGCTAGGGCTACTATTGCTGGTACTGTACACCACGCCGCGGCCAGTTACACTGGCGGCGCCATCGGCCGTTACGCTACCACTCAACAAGGCGCTGGTCGTCGTGACGCTGGTGGCTAAATTTGTTACCACCGTAGGAGGAGCGGCTACACTGGCGCCGATGGCAAAACCAGTTATGCTAGTGTTACCAGAACCGATCTGGGGCCCGTTGTTTAGAAGCTCTCTACTGTCTCCATTAGCGGGATTCACAACTGCAATTTCTCGGTTGTTGATACTAATATCTTGTACTAGCACGCGATTACTGGCAGCATCGTAGGCGAGGGCGCCCGGCGAAGTAGGGAAGCCGCTTACGTTGCTATTGACGTTGACCACCGTCTGCTCTGAACCTCCGGCTAGCGATACGCGACGTAATTGGTCATTGAACGTAGTAACGGCATTATCACGGAGCGAATAATACAGATAGTTGTTCACGTTGTCGACGGCAATGCCCCCCAGCGTGGTAGCGCTAGCACCAGGAATGATGGCCGGGCTCGTGAACACGCTGACGGCAAAAGTGGTCAGGTTTACGGCCGATATGTACAGGTTACTAACCCCACTGTTAGTATTACTAGAAACCCCATTGAGCACCAATAGGCGATTGTTTGGCAAGTCAAGGGCCAAAGCGCCCGGGGTAGCTGGGTAATTGAGGGTATTGCTCCCCACAACGATTTGCTCGGCACCACCCGTCAACGGTATCCGTCGTAGTTGATCCGTATACTGACCAAAGGCATTGTCACTCACTGCATAGTACAAATAGCCATTGGCGTTGTCTACCGCCATACCCGTAATGGCCCTGGCACCTGTCCCGTTGATGGCTGCCGGAACCAGAAAGGAACTCACACTTCCGGTCGTTGCGTCTACTGCCGCGATGTAAGGGGAAGCAGAAATAATGTTTGCTACGAACAAGCGGTTATTGGCCGCGTCGTACGCTACTGAGCCTGGGGAAGCTGGGTAGTTAGTGGTACCACTAGCTACTGTAATTTGTTCTGTTCCGCCCGCCAGCGGCACGAAACGCAGTTGGTCAGCCGTAGTAGTGAAGCTGCCATCGGATACAGCATAGTAGACCCGGGTTTGTGCATAGCTGACTGCCGAACTGCCGAGCAGTAGCAGTAACAAAGTCATAACCAGGCGCCAGTCTATCTTGCGCTGTCTCCGCTTGGCGATTGTACGAATCAGGTAAGGAGAAGGGTAATTGTCTTGCATAAATCGGGATAAGAAGTGTTGAGGCTAGTATTTAAAGGGAGGAGCTAGCCAAAAGCTACAGTTGTTAAGAAGCACGAAGCGTAGCTCACAATTGCGTGACTTGCTTGAAAAGCAAGCCGGAAGGTCACACGCATAGGCGCACCACTCGGCGTACGCGGCTGAGCAGTGCGCCTACGTCTTGCCGCTAGCGTCACAGGTGGATACTTGAAGCCCCCTATCGCGTTGCTTAGCTACGCGGCGGGAAGATGCCTTCCACGCAGATAATGTAATTCAGCGCGAGGTAGGGGGAGCGGTTTTCGTGGGGCTGAGAGCCGCCGACCATTCCAATGGCAGTCGGATTCAGCGCGGTATTCGCGTTGCCGTTGACGTAGCTGCTAACCGTTACGCCCTCACCAGTGCCAGTAGCGCCAGTAGCAACCGCCAGCACTGCCTCAGAGGTAGGGACCTCAACGGCCCCAGGTGCCGTGCTAGCATTTAGGGTGTGCGTATGCATCGGCATCTGGAGGGTAGTGAGTATTACCGATTCTACCCCGCCTTTATCGGCTAGAGGATATGCCTGCAAGCCTGGTCCCTGCCCCTTACCAATTGCCGCACGGCTGCGCAGGTCAGGTAGCGCGAAAGTGGTAGTGCCATTGCCCCCATAAGTAGTTCCTAAAATAGAGAATAGCGCTGTGTTCTGGGCAACGGAAAGCAAGCTGCCATCACAGAAGGCCCAGCCCCGCGGTGCAAAATTACCCGCAAATAGTTTGATAATGCCAATGAACTCGTCCATAGAGAAAGGGAAGAAAGGTAGGTTGACAAAGCTGACGCTAGGTCCACTAGCGACAAGGGGATGTAAAAGCAAGGAGTGGCCATCGTTGCCCAGAGGCAGCGATGTAAGAATTTCGAGAAACCCAGCTGGAAAGCGCAGCGATAGGAGCACAGCCGCGAAGGGCTGGAACTAATAAATTGGTCACAAAAACGAACAGACATAATCTGCTATCGTTACCATTATCTAGTACAATAGCTACGTTAAGTAATATCTTTACGTATTCACTTGCCTTAAAGCATCACTCATAATTGAAGTAACTAATTCGGTAAATTATTACGCAGTGAGTTATAGCAAGACTTGGTAATCAGATGTTAATTAATTATTACGTATTACTGTAGTTTACTACTAAAGATTGATTCTGCAACGCAAACACAACGGTATTATTTGTGTTCAACGCATCATCCATGACGCTACTGCGAATCGTTACTGCCTGCTGCGAGGCAATAATGTTTCCCCCACTATCAACAACCGCTACCAAGCCATCTAAGTAGGGGTTCGTCGTTCCCTGACTATAGGTGTAGAGTTGATTTTGGCCAGGATTTAGGCTAAACTCTTGTGTGCCGGCCTCAGAACCGGGGGTATCGCCGTTACGTACGGTTAGTGTAACCGCTATTGCATACGGGGTCTGATTCGTAAAATTCTTTACTCCCATCTGGTATACTATTCAGTAGTGTATAAATAGCGAAGGTCAAATACGATACCATAAGAAGTGAAGAGAATTTTTATTCAATTAAATATTATTTTATATTTTAATATTTATAATTGGAGTATTGTATCATGAAGTAACGGATTCACAATGGGAAGTTTAAATCTTGTAATGGGAAATGTTCTGTATTTTTAAATGTAATCATATGCGATATAATGGGATTAATGATAATTTATAGCGGTTTCGTGAACCGCTAGTTCGATATGTAGGCGGGCTGGGTATGATAGTCACAGTGGTCGAACCAGTTTCGGGTATCTTGACCAATAATCCCGTCAATAGCTTCATAGAGCGCTTCTTGCAGCGATTCATAGGAGCAGACGGCGCTGGTGCATAATTGGGTTTTGAGCTTGCTCTAGGCCTGTTCTACGGGTGAAAAGTCGGGCGAGTAAAACGGCGTAAACTATCTTGTACTGAGATAGATTGACAATTTATTCTAAAGATTATCCCTCGGGATGAAGTAGTCCAGCTACCCTATGTAGTTTGAGTTTTTACTCCGTCTCAGCAAGGTGCACCTCTGCTGTTACTACTTACACACAGGTGGTTGTGCGGTAAGAAAGCTTGTTTTGTGGACAAAAAACGGGCTGTGGAAATTTTTGCCTCACTCGTTGGTGAGCTATACTTTTTGGGTCGTCAATACGCTAGCCGAGCAGGTTAGACAGCTTATAGTAGGTTAATTATATAGTGTTCAACGAGCATATCCTTCTTCCCCAATGCCGCACTGTCTACTTTGCCCAAGCAGGCTATACCAGACTTACGCTGGTCAGTCGCGCAACAGACGTTAAGCGGGCAATGCTGTCCTAGGCACAGCCGCTCACGAAAGGTCAGATAGGACGTCAGCAGTGCTCATTTTGTCGTCTTGTATTATTAATAAACGCACCTTTTACAACCAGTACGGTGAACTCCATGAACCTGGGGGCCTTCATCAGTCCGAATCAAATGTTATTACTAGTAATGTGGCGGTGCCGAAAAGCAAGGCTTATCATAACTAGGACATACGCAAAAGGTAGGGTAGGCTGGGCCAGTTCGTGCCGCAGATAGTCATCGAGCAAGCCTTGCTTGAGTTGATACCCGGTGGTTCTGGCTTGGGAGGCCAATCGTTTCAGGCAGGCCCAGGTGCGCAGGGCTAGGGCAATGTGGTTGCGCTGACTGCGGGCCAGCCGCACTGACCGGCCTGCAGGCCGGTGAGCTGCTTGGCTTCGCGGTGAAACTGCTCGACTGCCCAGCGCACGTTGCTTTGCGTTTCGGCAGCGTGCGTGTCGTCTTGCGCCACCTCGTTGGTGACGAGGTAGTCCGTCCGGTGGGGCGACACCAGTACGCGGAAACATTTCAACTTCGAATCCTTGGGCATCTTCTTCACCTTGAGCAGCTTGCCCTGCGCCACTTCCTGCGCCGACCAGGTGAGCAAGGCCAGGGGCTGGTAGGGCTGCTTCCCACCGGAGTCATCGACTAAGCGGTTGATCTTCAAAGGGCAGTAAAACAGCTTTTTCTCCTCTATCAGCCACTTAAACAGCTCCGTGGTGGTATCCATCAACACGGTGCGATAGGGCACTTGGCGCACGCGCAACTGCGTGAGCATGTCCGCCACGTGTTGGGGCTTGTCTTTGCCATCGACTTCAGGGGCAAACAGGCGGTAGTCCACCAGTCAGAATTGATCGGTGTCGGGATTAACATACACGCAGCTCACCAAGCCGATGCCGGGAATAAGGCCGTGGGCATTGCCCGAATACTGGCGGCGCACCAATTCGATTTTATGGCTGTGCGACTTGTCGAGCACCGTGTTATCGAAGAGCACGTAGCCGCGCGGGCTGGCCACGAACTCGCCCTGCAGTTCTGCCAGAGTTGGCGCGGAGTAAAGCGCCGGGTCCGGAGGAAATACTGTACGTTGTCGTGCGTGAGGCCAGCCAGGTGGTCGGCCAAGTACGTACCCGTATAATTTACTTGGCTACTGAGCAGAAACTGCCCGTAAAGCTGAGCCGTGACTTTCATGCCCTTTTTACTCAAGTTACTCCCTTTTGCGTAAGTCCTATACTGGTTGCGGCCAACCAAATGCTAAGTAACCGGCACCATCATCCTGCACTGGCTTACCAAATGGGGAAGCGCACACTCTCCGCACTCACATAACCGGTGTTGACCGACCGGCTCGTTTAACCTTTGTACAAAACTTTTAACCAAGGCCGACAATGCCTAGGCGGAAAACCGGATAAAGTTTTAGACACCTATGGTCACGGCTCAAAATGGAGGTACTAGAACTGCGCGAGCGGCCTGTTTTTGCCGACCTGACCGACGCACAGGCCAGCGTCACCGACTATGTTGACTGCTACAAGCACGAGCGTCCGCACTCTAGTATCGACTACCAGACACCATACAACTCTTGTCAACAGCCACTTCCATTCAATACCCTAAACTGTCCAGCGTAATCCGACCACCTCA
>Ga0210040_10005292_pt1 | contig 16520 bp, 10 predicted proteins | sample CryGeyCG12114_NA_FD_185462 | JGI IMG/M metagenome (GOLD analysis project Ga0210040, IMG submission 185462) | Groundwater microbial communities from aquifer - Crystal Geyser CG19_WC_8/21/14_NA (SPAdes) (version 2) | ecosystem: Environmental > Aquatic > Deep subsurface > Groundwater | place: USA... | reverse complement strand
GTGTAGAGGGAATAAAAGGTTTCCTCCACTCGACTGACTCTTCTGTATCAATATGCGTAAGCATTTAATTTCCATAGGTGTCTATGTGGTTCGTGTCTTCACTTCAATCAGTAGAATTGCCAACATTCAACCTCGCTCGCATTGCTCTTCACCCTTGTTTACGTTCAACTTTTAATCCATCCTTTGAAAATTAAAGCGATTTTCTACGGATATACGGAAAAAAAAAATCTTATGTTACAAAAGGGTGCAAAACTGCTTGGTTCGCATTGCCTGAGCCCAACACAGGTTGTTATTCAAATATCGATAAACATGCATTCAACTCATCGAAGAAAACCAAGAATGAGAATCACTAATACTTTTTTAAGACTCCTGCACTGAGAAGTTCTAAGTTCTCAGTGAGAACTGAGTTCGTTACGGATCAACTATTTAATTAAAAAAATTAAGATCCCAGAAATTTTAGCTTCGTTTTTGGGCATTTTCACACGCAGCTTGCTTTCCCACTAATGTTGGTAATAAATTAGGTAGCATTATGTTGATGCGTTCAAAAGTTAAATCAGATAGTACAAAAACGCCAACAAAAAGTGCCAGGTCTATGAGCCCTGTGTTCGGCTAAAAAGTGCAGCTTATTGACAAATGAATGATCAAGCATTGTTGGGGAGAAGTACTTAACTACTTAAGATTAATTGAATTCAAAATAGTGAGTTAAAAATTAGAAAACGGCAACAAAGCTGATGGTTAGATTTGGCACACTGAATCGAGTATGGCATTATCGGTAATTTGCGGAGTTAAATGAAGGCATCATGTACCGAATTACAGAATTCTAGCATGAAAACATGCAGCAACAAATGTTTAACTTTACTGACCTCGTCCAGAGGGCAACCACTTCCCATCAGTAGGTTAGACGACTGAGCAAGTAAAAGTCTCAAAAGTTTCTCTTTCAAATCCTCTGCAGTTCCTCCTTTGGATCTGAAAATATTAAGTTTTAGGTTAATAACTGCAAAAAAAATGCAATTTTTCCCTACCACTGCCACAGTAATTTACATGTAATACTGGAATGAAATTGAACTTGAAAAATTGAATTGAATTGAATTGATAGTATAAAACCGAACATGGCGGACATCTTTAAGAAATAATTTACCTTGTGACTAGAACACGGAGTGTAGCATGATTAGTTAGGTCATTCAAGACATCTCCAACTGTTTTTACGGCTGAATCGCACACCTGGTCCAGGCTTAATGGTTTCCAATTGCGCAAGGATATCATTCCTGACGAAAGAAACCATATTATTACATATAAGCTCTATCCAAAATCACAAACTCAGTTAGTTAATAGTAGACTCATTCATTGTAGTTTAATTACTGGAAATTACACTCTTTCCAAGTCGTAAAATCAGTGAGAATTATGGACAACTGTCCAATTATAAACATTGAGCATGCAAAACGCTGCATGTATATACAGTTACATACAATGCTGCCATGCTGCGATTGAAAACAATACCTTCAGCTTGCTGAATGGTGTCCTTAGGATACCCCAAAAGATTCAAAACGGTGGACACAACATCTTGGAACAAAGTTCCGGCCGGAATGATAACGAAATCATCGACTTCAACAGGATTCCCGGAGTTCCCATCGAAATCTTTGTTGTTTCCCAGTCCATTGCTCATGTCACCAGAAGCATGGGCAAAGATACCAAGTCCGCTTTTGCTTGAACTTCCTGTCTTCCCCGGCATTTCGCCTTTGTCCAAGTCCCCCTTCACTTCGATAATACAATGGATTGGAATGGACTTGCCGGCTGAAAATCATAGAAATATTTAAAGTTGAACATGTAGGAACGGAACATTAAGCCACTTTACACTTGCCCCACTACGACAGCAATCATTTGTTTGTGTACAACGCCGGATGCTCCTTAATAGACTATCATATTAAAATAGATTGTAACTACAAGGTGAAGTATAGAAGCCCGTTATGACAATACTTAGGATACGCGATATCAATTAGTTTCACTGATTGTTGAATGTTGAATGAAGTTGTATCTCAGTTTTTCACGTTTTGTGAAACTTTTATCAACAAAGAAAGTTTTTAAACTTTGTTACAAGGGGCTTATTGTAAAAGTGTGAACGGGATATGAGATAACCAATAGGTAGGTATCAATTTCTAAGGATTCGCTCCGCATTGATTCAGGAATTTGACATTTCTTGGCCAAGATTTGAGGATACGGCACTTCCTATTTTATTTCCTCGAGATGGAATGAAATTATCTACCATTCCAAAGTTGATTCAAAGCGTTTCAAGAGTTTCGAACATAGAATCAATGAAAAAGTCCTGCTCAGTAAGTACATATCGTTAGTGCAACAAAGTAATCTCAGTCAACAGAGAAAATGAAAATCCGTTCAGTTGAGTTCGCCAGGAAAAGTAGTCCCGGGAATAAAATTGTTTGGTTCATATCTCACGCTCAGAAGTCAACCACGTCAATCATGATACATCCTAGCAGGAAAATAATAGTAAAGTAAGGAGTGTCACGATCCTATCATAAGTCATCTTACACGCATTTTAGAATGGAAAGTCGCTGTGGTGCGGTTGAATTTATGAAAAACTGTCTCAATCGTTAGAACAAGACAACCTTAATCCATTTAGTGGGAGCATATACTATGGACACTGGCTTCCCAATTTGTATCAATAATACACTATCGCTATATGAGAGTGCATCAGTCATGACCAATGATGGATTGAGTCTGGAAATGTAAAAGGGATTATTATTCATTCATAGAAGTGGGAGAAGGAAGGGTTCTATTATTTGGACACTACAATTATCCTAATGTTCCTCTCCAAGCATTGCAGCAAGCAAATGGGATCGGTTTTAAATCTCAAGAGACGTACAAAAATAACGATGTAAATCTGACAAGATGTGACCACAAGCACACACACTCAAGCAATGTTTTTAATATTTTTTGAGCGACCTATAATAATTCCAACCTCGATGCATTCTATAGATTTGGCTTGCCTTGACAGTATGAAGAGCTTTAAAAGTTGCAGTTAGCAATCTACGTTTATAAAAATGCTACGTTATAACACGATTTGTGATCATTTTGACTGCAAAGGACTTTATTTGGTGTGGTATCGACAAAAGTTACATAATTATCTGGTCCTCAAAGAAGCAACTAAAGTTGCACTTCTGAAACAACGGTCAGTATTATCTGCTTGACACGACGTATAGTTTAGATGGAATAATGGACAGGAAAAGTTTGTACATGCACATGACGTGTGAACAAGGAAAAATAACCCTTCAGAGAGTAAAAAAAATCGTTATCTGAGAAAGAATCCTTGCAAAAGTTTCTTCAAGCCATTGCCACTGCTTACTTACTTACTATCTAATCCGACTTTCTTACCAGATTTTAATCCACTTTCTCGGCAGACAAGTAAGCTGTTCTATTCTTCAGGAATATATGCGAGAGGGAACGGAAACCTTGCAAGGTTAAGCAACAAGACATGTCCAAAACCTTTTATTTCACTTCACCAGCACGTTATCTGCGTTTGTACCTTTTTAGTGTTAAGCTCAACAAGAATCATGTCATGTATCATGTTGGGGACGATGGCTTAAAGCTTTACTTTGGATTGAACTGTGAGCGAGCCAGTGTCTTATAACTTTTGCATGTTTCTATTGACATGTGAGACTTTGTGTCAGATTTGTGACACTGAGCTTAAGGGAAAGCCAGTTCTCTTGCTTTATTACCTCTTATTCTTTCTAGCAACAATAACTTACGCCTTCTGGACATTTTTATTCATTTAGGTACATTCTTCACCTTTATTTACGCAGTATGGTGCATCCTATATTTAATTTACCATAGATTACAGTATTAGTAACAGTAGCGAATAATACGTTGTTGTAGAAGAACATAGTAAGCCACAAAAGTACACGGCAAACAAAAACTTATAAAAAGGAAAAATATTGAAATTCACAAACTTAAATATCTTAGTTTTTCATAAAGAACTTACAAAGTAATGGTATTATATAATATATTCCCCTATCAAAGACAAATAAAATCTATCATTTCATTTCATGGTTCATCAATCATACATACATATGACTCGTCTTGCACATTTTGACTCGAAGGGATTAAAGGTTCCAGCTCATAATTAACATTATTGAGGACTGTTTCTGTGCAAGATATTGGTTTTCCTGTGTTTTCAAAATTCCTGGAAAGCACATGCATCTCTGAAGACTTGAATTGTTTTTCGAAATTCTCCTTGTTAGAATTTTTTTGTGAAGAGACTGGCAAATCTACGACGTTTTCTAATGGCCCTTGATGGGTAATTTGTTTCCCCACATTTTCATTTTTTTCTTGTTCAGGCTTCAAGCTTGATTTACTTGATTGAGAATCTTTTCCAAAAATATCGGAGACTTTTACAAGTTCTGTCTTTGTTGCGGACCTTGCTTTATTTACATAAGTCCTGACGGTTTTCGCACATAGCCCATATTTTTCAGCTGCTTTCTTGCAGAACATACCATTTTCAATAACTTCTTCGACAGCTTTCTTCACATTTGCTTCAAAATCAGCTTTGGATAGTTTCTTTTTATTGGGATGAGCGGAATCTATTTTCGTAGTAACTGCAATTTAGTGATGACAGTGAGCTCATATTTTTTTCGTATCATCTATATGTAGTATGTGATTACGTCTAGTATCGTTTATACTACCTTCATTGTCTGTTTCACTAGCATGTGCAATCAGTGCATCATCACTGCTTACAGTTTTAGCTTCTTCATTTTCTTTCTCACTGGGCAGTATTTTGCTGGCCACAGTGAAAGTTGGAGCAAGTTTCTTTTTCTCAGCTTGAAAAGGAGGGATGTACCCTTTCTTTCTGGGATTCTCAGGAATATCTCCAGGTATGCTGGCAATTACTTTATCATTGGTAGTAGCAGTAACAGTAGCTACATTTTTTGCAATATTAGTGGCTTTCTTGGGACCAGTAGTTGCCGTATTATTGGCAGAAGTAGCTTTCTTCACCACGTTTTCTGTAAAAAGTATGGGTTCTTAAGAGGCAATATAGTTCGTAAATAATGATACTAAAATAAACTTAAGTTGAAGTCATACCAATGACCATTGATATCGGAGATATTGAATCAGCTACTATAGTACTTTCTGCTTCCCGCTTGAAATCACTGCAATCTGACTCATCTACGAACGAAGTCTAATAATTATTATTTGCATAACACTTGTAAATCTAATGCATAGAAACTATGCAGTTTTTCAAAATCCCATTATAATCATTAAAAAATTCCGAACGCTGACCTCGTTTACGCTTCAAAGGTTGTATGCATTTAGAAGTAGATGGCATTGGAGCTTCATTGACCACAGGATTAATGTGTGCCAAACAATTTAGTTTGAGATATCCAACACTCTTGATAAAGTCTTCATAATCCTCCAGACGAACACGTGTTGTTCCAGAATATATAAATTCAACGATTGCTTTGAAGATGTCGTTCCTCATATTCGCTATCAAAACTAGCCCTCCATTCTTCTCAGCGGTGAACATTGAACTGTTCAGCAGTTTCTCAAAATATGAAGAGGCAGAAGCCAAAACCACTCGGTGGCAGAAAAATTTCTTGTTTTCACAAACTAAGGTGACATCAGTGAATATTTTTTCTTTCATGAATCGCTTGTACTCTTGAAAAACTTGCTGGTGATTTTCATCAGAAACTTCACGATAACTTATCCCATCTTCCTGCACAATCCGATTGGTCATGTTTCCCGCATCCATCATGAAACCGATAATTGAAAACTAACTGTGGAGATCGAATCACGGCTGAATTGAATATAATTACAAAATTTGTATTAATTATCCTATCCGCTTTCATTAATGAATGAATACTTCGATGTCAGTTGCATTACCGTTTTTTAGATGAAAAGACCAATATCATAAACTATTAATGTCACATCGAAAACTAACTACGCGAGCAAGAACTTTCTTGTCTAACATAAAAGCAGCAAAATTCTCAACGTAAATTACGTTTGAATGAATCCAAAATTTATCAATATGCTTGTGAGCGAGATTAGCAATCTAAAACCAAACAAAATCACAAAGCCAATATCAGCTGTCTGATTGGCTGTCAAACGAGCTTCTTTGTTTGCTGAAATAAAATTGGAATGCGCATGTGCACCAGTTTTGTGAAGCTAAACGACGATTTAAAGTTATTTTTATGTTGGGTAATTAAATAATAGAAATGACTCAAAAATAAATTGACAGCAATATGCAGAACAAAAAACAAATTGCTGTGATCGGCGCTACAGTTTTACAGACATTAGCATAAAATATTATTTTTGTGCTTCCTGCTTTGCACCTGCAAGTGGCACTGAAACGAATCAATTTGTCAAACATTAAAATATAAATTAAAAAATTGTTTTTAAATCCCGAGTTCCGAACTAACCAAGAGTGAAATATATAATCAAATTGTATCTATAATATCACACCAGCTGAGATAAACAGGACTATGAATTAATAATAAATTCTTATAATGCAACTTGGAATTCGTTCCTTGAAATATTGTCAACAAATCTACTCATCCTCTACTCCTACTTTGAATACAAGGCACAAGGATTCACGGTTCCCAAAACTTAAACTCATTATCAAAACGTACACAATGGTGGACAGACTGTGAAGGCAAACTTTTCAACTGACTTCCAGGAGCATAGGGAACGCATCATGATTCTAAAGGAAGGATGGATACTTACCGGATTTAGGAATTGAGAAGAGGATTAAAAAATTCTTTTAGCTGGGATGAGAATAAAGAGTTGGAGTTAGTGAGTGAAGAGATGCTGAAGAATATAATTTCGTTGGGCCATTGTGCAGGGAAAAGATTGCCACTGCTTAGCTCCCATGTTATAGTTGGCAAGTGACTTGACTCAATGAAAGGATGGGATATAATAAAAAAAGGGGTTTTCGTATAAAAGGACACATTTCCCAAGATGATGATGAATAAAAGGATGAGAATAGAGACAGACTCCAAGTTTATACAGTCAGTGACAACTCCTCATGTTGGCACTGGTCTGGTTCCCACTCTAACTAACTATATATAGTTAGATAAAAGTATCAAGTAGATTATAGTTTTATGGATTAAGTTGACGAAAAGGGATTATATCCAGCAAGAACTCTTTAGAGTTTTCAAGTCGCACAAAGAAGCTCCCAGATTTACAGAAACTGAGGCCAGGAATGAGGATTCACCAGTTTGGACTCCACAGTTACAAGCTGATTACGAGTACAACACTATACTACTGCTTGCTCACAGTGACAACTCTGTATGTGAGTAGAAATGGCTTTCTTTTCCCTTACAAATCTCTAAAGTGTATATTTACCAGTAAAACAAACGCTACCACTGCTTTAATGCTCTCAAAGTGACTTGTTCTCACGAAAATGGCAAGTCTTGAAGTTACGCAAAGCAACACTGGACCCACAAGTGTATCATTTCCAGACTAGCTAACTAACTTTAATTCCATAACTAATTGAACGGCTTGAAATTTTTTACTCAGATATGGATTGTCACACCATGTGTGTATAAGTTAGTGAGTGGTAAAAAACAAGATTCTTCCTTGTGTCAAACAAAACGAATGAATTTAGCGAAAGGACTGTCTTCTGACGCACAACTGTAGTACCGTACGTAGATCTCTTGTATCCACAATCCATACATACGATGTGGATAAAATGCTATACGGATTTATATCCCCTCGCTGATCCCTGTCTTCTAAATTCTCCGGCTGGCAATTCTATCCGTACTTTCATATTCGTAAGGAACGTATAAGGGATACACATGGCGAGTGTATGTAGGTAAAAGATTCTGTATGAGGATAAGCGAACTCAACTGAACACACGAGTCTTTTTGCTCCCTACTGCGGGAGTGTAACAGTCTACGTGGAGAGAGATGGTAGAAAGAAGGGAAGAGAGAAGAGAAGTAAGAAATAAGAAGATTATCTCCCGTGATTGATGAATCTAAATCCGGGCTTAGTGAGAGCTCTAAATCCCTAAACCCTGTGCCTTGCCAATCTTCGGAACTCTAATAAAGCTCAGCTCAGCACATCCAAAGCTCCATAGACTGTTTTAAAAGCTCCAGGCTAACCAAAATAACGTGGACCAGATAGTGAAGATGAGGAATACAATAATTTGGGAAAAATTCTATGCAATTGTAATGTGGGCATAAAGCGGATCTGATATTTTAGTGTGATATGAAGTAGAGTTAGGACGAGAATGTATTGTGACATGCAATGCAGTGAGTGAATGGTTAAATTTTCTTGGATATATTTGTGGAATAATCAGAAATTTTTCATCTTGGGAATAATAATGTGAAATGCGTTTTTGTACATCTGATTTCAATTAATCAAAGGATGGTAGCAGCAGTGTTGGTTTTAAATAATGGTAGTGAGGTAGGAAAGTTAATAACAAAACTTTCGCTTTGGCAAGCAAATACAACGCATACGATTGGAAGATTACACAAGAACCCCTTCCTGGAAATTTTTATTGACAATTGTTTGTAACCAACCAACACTTAAAAGCCTTTGCTGTATTTTTGTCACGTCTGTTTTGCACAAACCTTTTTATCGACTTGTTTTGGTTTTATAACTTGCTGCCTACCATGGAATACGAACAATGCAACTTAAAAAGTACTTAATTTTTATTTATGTTTTAAAACACAAGTACAATAAACTAAATGAGCACTATGCTATTTACAGCTAACGGGATTTTATATAATAATGCTTTTTGTGATCCAAAATCAGGATTGGCAACGTTCTAATTTACTCAGCCTCACGCTGAATACGAAGCACATATTGCTTTGTATCTCACTCCACAGTGTGTAAAAAAAGAATGAACAATAAACCACACATGGTCTTAATTTTTGCCAATACCAGCCATTGATTTAATTGAATTATTATTTGTCCATTCAATCATTAATATTGGCTATTGACATTGACTTCTGGCAGTTAATCCCAATATTTGAATTTATGAATCATGCTTTATAATGCCTTAACACATTTACTTGCTTTATGGACTCGCACAATTAAATACCGTACTTGTAATAATCTGCTCATAATCGCTTGGGACTTCCAAAATGCACACTAAATTCTGAGAAAGCAATGTTTATCCACGAATATTTATCTTGACACCTGACACTATTAAATATATAAGCATTGCCAGCTCCATGCGTTTTCTATCGCTTCTTATCCCACACAGCTACATGCTATGAACTAACTGAGTGCCAAGTAATGGACGATGAGCAAGATGTCTAAAAGTCCAAATAATACTTGAAATTGACACTTCCTGTAAAATTCTCATCGATTCTCGTTTTAAGTTACACAGGAGCTCGCTTTTCAATATGTAAAATACTTTCATTTCTTTCCCATATTTACAGTACAAATGCATTCAGATTTTTATTACTCTACATTATGTATGTGCATAACCTGCAAAGCAGAAAATTTTATAATAATGAAACGAAGGTTGCTTGCTTGCTTACTTACTTACTGCCAATAATAATAAATAATATTCTCGATTACTCGAGTCAATATGCTACCGCTACCCTAAATTATACAAGGCTGACTCACCTTTAAGATCAGACGTATCTGTACATCTTTCCAAACTATTAGTGCTGGCCCGACCATTCTTAATTAAAGACAAAGGGATGTCCTCATTAGTCGGGTAGTGGTAACTCTGTACTCTTGAGTCTTCATCCATTCTGCAGCCATTAGCATTATGAGCAACAGACTTGACTTGAGCTGCCTTCAATCTCATCATTCTCTCTCGATAATACAATTGTTGAGTTCACATACACGGAAAGTGTGAAATCATAACAGTCCTACCTAACCCTTGTTAGTTAGTTATAGTAAGAATCCAGTTGGCGAAAAGATCAGAGATCTTATATTATCATTGAATACTGGAGTCTTATATTAATTCACTCGCTCAGTCAGTAGCAGTGTGAAAGGCCGGATGGATTCAACTAGAGGCTGTATAACGTTCAGAAAGATATACACAGGGCTCTAGTATATACGACTCCATTACAGCTGGGAAAAGACTAGTAACTCAAGTTGACACGGGCACTCCAAGCATCAACAAAGTAAACAGATTATATTCCAACTCTAGCAGATTTGATTTGACATGGCGTTAGCTTATTGAGCATATAATTCCCATTCAAATGAGATATGAAGAAAATGACATTATCATGTGTGGAAAAGGAAAGGCTCTTGGATTCACTTGACACTTTTTCATTGGAAAACCTTTTAGAGGATTTCAAGTCGGAAGAAAGAAAGTACGCACTGTGTAAGTAAGTCCATTGGTGTTATACAAAACACCTTTCACTTCTATGTGCATGCATAGATAATACAACATGTGGAAGAAAAATTGGAAATACGTTTCAGTCAGTAACTAACTATCCAAAGAATGGAATCTTGTAACCAACCAATTCCCTAAGGTTTTGCCAAAAAACGAATTGTTAGCTCCCAGTATACTCTTTTCCACCAAAAACTACTGTATGCTGTGTGAATGATCAAGGATCTAGAACAACACTGACAAGTGAACAAACTGAGGAAAGTACATAAAGACCTTTTTTCTAACTGAATGCATAGGACGTACACACACTCACATAAAAGGATGCATTCACTGTGCGTACAGTACGTACTACGTACTACTAGCCAGTCAAGTCAGTAGAATGGTGATAGAATGTGTTCATTTCATTCACTCACTCAACCAGTCAGTCAGTACTCACTAGTTCCTTTGGTCTCCAACTTGGCTAACCCATTAGGTAAAATATGTGATGTGGTGAGTAAGCGTCCATTGTGAGCTGGGTAAATATAAGTTCTCCATGTGATGAATTTATTTTAAAACTAATACAAATACACTAAATGAGTAGTCGACTGCCCATAGGTATAAGCCCTGTATTGGGCTGTAAAGTGAAAACGAATCACTATATTCTGCATTTTGTATGAAACTAGATTAAAGTCCCGTTGACATATGACCATGAAATCTAAAAAAATGAATAATTGGGAAAATAGTAGCTAAATTAGCGTTAGTTCGTAAGAAGTAAGGCTGTAGGTTAACTATTAACGAATTCTAATTAAATTCCTTGTTAAATATATTTTAAATTAAAAATGTTCATTTTTTCTTAAGACGATGCAAACAAAGTCAGTGGGAAGCGTAGCAAACAATTTTTGGTCCATACGAACCAAAAAAAGATCAAACAAAGGTATGCATTCATACTGAAATTTGAAATTCCAAGTTTTGAAATGGCCGATATACCGTAACTTTTTTATAATTGGTTTATTGTTATTTGTAACCAGTAAAAGTGCCCCGTTCTACGAACGGATGGAATCTACACTAACTAAGACAAATATTTCGGCCCTTTTAGATACACCATGCAAATTTGAGTGAATTGTCCAGTACTGATTTAACATTTTCAAGCACTAATTTACATTGCTCAGCACTGGTTTAATATTTTCATGAAACTGATTTGCAGTTTCCAGGACTGATTTACATGGTCCAGGACTGATTTACATGGTCCAGAACTGATTCAACATGGTCCAGTACTAATTCACATTGTTTCAATATTATTTCTGATTGAGATTAAATTTCGAATATTCCTTATGGGAATTAACATGGAAAAAATCTGGAAATTAAGAGGACCCCTTTTGTCATTTTTCGATTTTTACAATCTGTAACTCTTTGAATTAACATGGAAACCTAAATTGCTTGAAAAATTAACTTAATTGTCAATTATCTCGTTAATTAAGCGTTGTACGGCTTAGACCCCCGAAATAAGGAAACTCCGCGCACACTTCAGAAATTTTTTAAAATTATTTTGAGGCAAATCGGTTCATAAATGCGACCGCTATCCTTTCTGAACCGCGAAATCAAGACCGTCATTATATAGATAGATTGTTGGAATGAAAAGAAAAAGAGTCATCTATTTAGTTATAACACATGCTAGTGAATTATATTTATGAAAAAATAGCAGGATAGAAAACACAACTTAAAGAAATGTAAGAATTGCTTCAGGATATTGAAGACCTGTTGTACAGCACTCAATTATTGAGAAAAATCCTATGGTGTTATGTTTTTCCCATAAAGCACGACAATATAAATGGCTCTCAATGGTTGTTCCTAAAATAAGATTTGTTTCAAGCTTTTACAGCCTACAAATAGGCAAAAATGCACCAAAAATTTAAGATTGCGTTGAATTGTTTCCATGATATCTGCCAAAGTTCATTAGTAACATGACATAGGCTATACCTCTAGCAAATAATAATTAGTCGGAATATCATTTTCATTAGTGATCACGCATGTCATAATTCAATTTATATAGAGATTCCATTTGGTGAAAGTAGAACGAGAAAAAATATCACTCACATAGCAAAAAAGATTATTCCCGTACAATAAAGCAATTTCATTCCTATTCGCGAATGCTTTGCTTACTCAAAGCATTATTAGGCGAGTGATCCCATCCCGTCCCTAAAGTCATCTATCCTACTGATTTAGTGTGCAGCACCACTGTATAGCTAGCTATCAATGTAAATAGGATCAACTCTGCTGTAGTCTTTTCTATCTGATATGTCTCCGACTGTCATGCATTATATTCATTCCAACCAGTCAATATATCCAAACGTAAAGGGATTACTTATTAGATTAAAACCAAAAACGAATTCTCGTCCCACTACGAGCTCTTGGCTCATTTTCATGTGAACCAGAATTCACAGATTTGGGGCGCAAAAGTCGATAAATAAATCTCTCCCCCTCCCGTCTATCAGTATGAAAGTCTCATCTATTTATCTGCAGTTTATGTAAAATTCATGCATACAGTATGCATAGCCGTGTGCTGACAAATTGTAATATTTATGAAAGAGTCTTTGAAAATCTTTCATGCACTGAATACCACAATAATTGATACTGATGGGTAGGTAGCTTTATTGAGATGAATGAGCCACATCAACATTCATGGCAAGCTCCTTTACTTACATATTATGTAGCAAGCATTAAGGAGGGAAATCTTGGCGGATAAACTGCACAAAAACGTGCTCAGATTTTCCGCCTATATTTTATCTGCTCTGAAAAGTAAAGTTGATGATGATGCTTCAGACAGCTTCACAATCCATACACTATGTTCTTTTGCACCCACCTCCATAGCTAGAGCTAACTTCACTCCACTTACTTACTACTTACTCCGGTAGGTAAAAGCATAGATTCTCTCACTGCTCCTCTCTCACACATTATGTTATGTTTCGTAGGACCAAGTTGCCTAGTTTCAGCATAACTCAATTTTGTGTGAACATTTTTTCCCTACCACCGTTGCTGCTCCCATACTCGCTCTGTTCTACTCAGTATATTATAGCAGTTCCTTGCCACTTCAACCAGAAGCCGGCCCATTTGCAGAGTGCCACAGCACGCGTTCTGTGTCTGGCCAAAGAACTTTCCTAGACCTTTATCAAATGCGTAGAACCCTCTTTTTCATTTAATAAGCCATACACTATGCAGTATATTAGAAAGAAGAGATTATGTATTTGAGTAAATCAGTGATAGTGGAATAGCTCACTCACAAGTTATACTCGATATGAGCAAATTATGAATACCAATTATGCGTTGGAGAGACAAGAGAAAATATGTGGGCACAGTTTTTTACAAATTGAACAATTTTTAGCGGCCCGATGGATTTTAAAAGGCGTCGTGAAAGAGGGGAAATGCCGTTGAGTAATAAGAGAGTGAGCAAGTAAGTAAAGGCACTGCTGTGAGCGAGCACTGGTTGATAAAAGTTGTAGTAGTCGCCAAGAGGATACATAGGAGCGGAATGGGGCCTTTCATTCAAAGGTTGAAGAGATTAGATAGACTGGTGAAAGCACAAATTGTATTTGGCGTATGGAAGTTGATGCATGAACTTTTTCCCTCCTGGCTACATTTTGGATTTGATCATGATACAATGAAGTGGCTGGCGCTTGTCGCTTTCAATATCTCTTTTGTACTTTGTTGTTCAACCTTTTTTCATCCTTTTGGGCACGACTGTGGAGTGTGTACTCTACTCTGTCAATTTGAAATAGGGGAAGATTTGTGTAAGCCTCTGCTTATGTACTGTTCTTCCGCTTTTAAACTTATCTGAAGGCTTAGATAAGTTGGGAAGTCATTAAGTAATGGCTCAGAATGCTATATCACGATTTGCAGCATTTTAAACTTTTGCGTGTTAGCATCAATGATATAATTATTCTTAGATGCTCTTTTTAAGACTTACTTTTGATTTTTTTAGTCTCTCATTGATTTAAAGCGTTTAGTCAGTTTTTAAAATATAAGTTCTTAAGATAGTTTGCAGTCATTATGAAAAAATCTTAAAGAAAATATTAAATGTCAATCAAAAATCAAACAAACTAGAAACCGTTGTAAATGTAACTTGTTATGCAAACGTTAGCCCACACCAAAGCCCACAGCCAATCACTGTGTACATCAATTATTATTGCGTTGTGATCACTGTAAGTCACGATCAAAACTATTTAGCATGAGCAAATATTCCAGAATTTCCCAAATTTCCATAAAGATTGCTGCTCCAGTGCATAATATGACTATCATAATGAATCCCTCCTTCCCTCTCATCTCACGTTAACATGCATAGCAGCATGTTCCCAATCCCAATGTTGTCAAAAACTAATCTATCAAATTTTGTCAACAACATTCATCATTTATTCATAAACTGTGGAAAGCGCCCAACCAACTCCAATTTGTTTCATCGTCAACCGGCCCAGAAAATCATTTTTCGCAATAAACTCTTAACAACCTGCTTGCCATACTGTTTTGACATAATATTTCCTCTTTGTATCTTCCGTTTCCCATCAGTTCTTTGAAACTTTCCCTAAAACCATCTTATGCTTAGTTTTGCTGAATTATCAATGAACAGGGCGCGCTGTCTAATATTAAGTCTCTAGTACAAAAACTATTCTACTAAATAATCTTCCAAAAGGTTACAAGAGAAGCATTTATAGTGTTTAAATCCATTTTCCGCACTCCAGAGATCCTGACTACAAAAAATTAATTCACCTTTCTTCCAACTACTAACTAACTAGGACACAAAAAAGGCCCGAAAACTCAAAACTGACTGACTAAGGAGGTACGGCAACTTGCCAAGCATTCAAGCACATTTATTTCACGCCAAAAGGGCATCCGTTCACCGACAGAACTTTCATCGGCCTGTAGCAAAACCATATGTACACAGCACACACACACACATGAAAGAACTGATAAAAAGCGTGCGAACAAGTTAGTGGCAGTCGCTATTGCTTGCACACTGACTAGTGTGAAATGAATACGGAACTATAATACGCCACCACGGTTGCCCGCTCTAGAGAAAGTGAACTTTAATGTTGGCCGGCATGGAAAAGCTTTATTATATTACTCGACTCACTCGAGAGCAGGGAATTACTCTGGAATACTACATGTATGGTTACTCACTCCACTTTTGTGGATAACTATAGAACTACCACATGATGAATGTCTAGATAGGGGAATGATGGTAGTCCGTGAGGTTATCACAAAGTGAAAGGCATGAGCCCAACACAGTAGAAGTAGTAGTAACAGTTGGTTAGAAAGCAGTCTTTTCGTCATTCTGTTGCTGTGGGCCCTAATTGGAAAGCTGGGATGGGACTCATCATGCTCAAGAAAGAGGATGAAAAATCCTAAATATGTTCTTCTAGTACTGTTCCCAATTTCCCTTTCCCTGTTGGTCTCTGGCTAGAAACAGGAGCACCAGTTGGCTGGTGGTACACACTAACTAACTAACCAACTCTACTAGTGAGTCCCTATGTTATTACTATAGTAGTATGTATGGATGGGGAGAGGAGATGATTTTCTATTCTCCGTAGGATTATCTATTTACGTACATGTTGGGGCCAGGCTTTGATTTGCCTCCAGTCCCGTATGCTTTCTTTTCCTGGGCTCACAGCTGAAGAAGATATGAGTAGATTGGGGTGGGGAGTAGGGGGAATTTAGAGATATGACAAGACTTGTTTACATTTTCCCTTTGTTTGGATTTGGTTGGACCGGTGTGTTTGAGTTGTGCGTTTGTTGGGCAGCAATAAGCATTGGGAGTTGTGTGAGGTTGACGGAGGTTTGTTTGCATTTGGGGTTAGTTTTAGTCAGTGATGGCGATGGGTTTCCAATTCATTTGGAACGATTGAGGGATGGTAGATAAAATAGAGAGGGAAATTGGGGACTAGTTTTACTCAAGTTTTTGTCAGGGATGGGACATTTGAGTTTTTGAATTGCTGTATACAGGTATTTATATTATAGATTTTAAAGCTGTATGAAACAACCGAATATACAAGTTTTAATAACTGTGGCATTGACTGCGTTTAGGTTATTGAAGAGAAGTGAATACTCAGTAAAATAACTCTAAATAAACCTCAGCAAGAGGGTATTACGACGAAGCCGGGTTAGGAATTATTTATGTTAATATTACAAAAAACCAGTAATAATAATTAGGGGTTTTTATCGTTTTTCGGTAGTCTCATCAGCTAGTCTT
>Ga0210040_10005291_pt1 | contig 16521 bp, 14 predicted proteins | sample CryGeyCG12114_NA_FD_185462 | JGI IMG/M metagenome (GOLD analysis project Ga0210040, IMG submission 185462) | Groundwater microbial communities from aquifer - Crystal Geyser CG19_WC_8/21/14_NA (SPAdes) (version 2) | ecosystem: Environmental > Aquatic > Deep subsurface > Groundwater | place: USA... | reverse complement strand
AGGGCCGCCCCGAAGCCGATGCCCTTCTTGCCCATGCGGCCGGAGATCATCTCGTCGAGGCCGGCGAAGGCCCCGCCCACGATGAACAGCACGTTCGTCGTGTCGATCTGGATGAACTCCTGGTGGGGGTGCTTGCGCCCGCCCTGCGGCGGCACGCTCGCCGTCGTGCCCTCGAGGATCTTCAGCAGCGCCTGCTGCACGCCCTCGCCCGAGACGTCCCGCGTGATCGACGGGTTCTCGGACTTGCGGGCGATCTTGTCGACCTCGTCGATGTAGATGATGCCCGTCTCGGCCTTCTTGACGTCGTAGTCAGCAGCCTGGATGAGCTTGAGGAGGATGTTCTCGACGTCCTCGCCGACGTAGCCGGCCTCGGTCAGCGCCGTGGCGTCGGCGATGGCGAACGGCACGTTGAGCATCTTGGCCAGGGTCTGGGCGAGGTAGGTCTTGCCGCAGCCGGTGGGCCCGATGAGCAGGATGTTCGACTTGGCGATGTCGATCGGGTCTTCGACCTTCTTCGCCGGGTCGGTGGCCTGGATGCGCTTGTAGTGGTTGTAGACCGCGACCGACAGCGCCCGCTTGGCCGCCTCCTGGCCGACGATGTACGTCTCGAGGAACTCGAAGATCTCGCGGGGCTTGGGCAGCTCCACCAGGCCCAGCTCGCTGGCCTCGGCCAGCTCCTCCTCGATGATCTCGTTGCACAGGTCGATGCACTCGTCGCAGATGTACACGCCTGGTCCGGCGATGAGCTTCTTGACCTGCTTCTGGCTCTTCCCGCAGAAGGAGCACTTGAGCAGGTCCGCGCCGTCCCCGATGCGTGCCACGCGAGCAGTCCTTCCTCGTCGGTCCCGCCGGCGCGGCACCTGGTCCCCCATGGAACACCACTGACAGGGAACTGTCAGCGGGTCCGGAGAGGAGGCGGGATCTTTCCCGCCTCCTCTCCGTCGAGCGGTGTCAGCTGGCGGTCAGCGCGCTGGCCTTGCGGCTCTCGAGCACCTGGTCGACCAGGCCGTACTCCTTGGCCTGCGCGGCGGTGAGGATCTTGTCGCGCTCGATGTCGGACTTGACCTGCTCCTCGGTGCGCCCGGTGTGGTGGGCGAGCGTGGCCTCGAGCCAGGAGCGCATGCGCAGCACCTCGGCGGCCTGGATCTCGATGTCCGAGGCCTGGCCGAAGTCGCCCGAGGCGGCCGGCTGGTGGATCAGCACGCGGGCGTTGGGCAGCGCCAGGCGCTTGCCCGGCGCACCCGCGGCCAGCAGCACCGCCGCGGCCGACGCCGCCTGCCCGAGGCAGACGGTCATGATGTCGGGGCGGATGTACTGCATCGTGTCGTAGATCGCCGTCAGCGCCGTGATGGAGCCGCCGGGCGAGTTGATGTACAGCGTGATGTCGCGGTCGGGGTCCTGGGCCTCGAGCACGAGCAGCTGCGCCATGACGTCGTCGGCCGAGGCGTCGTCGACCTGGACGCCCAGGAAGATGACGCGGTCCTCGAACAGGCGCGTGTAGGGGTCCTGGCGCTTGAACCCGTAGGGGGTCCGCTCCTCGAACTGCGGGAGGATGTAGCGGCTGGACGGCGTGGCCACGGTCGCACCGACCGGGCGGATCAGGTCGCTCATGAGGTCTCCTCGTGAAGTGGTGGGCGACCGGTCAGGCGACGTCGGTGCCGCCGCCGTCGGCGACGTCCCGGGCGCTGGTGACCACGTGGTCGATGAAGCCGTACTCCAGGGCCTGCGCCGCGGTGAACCAGCGGTCGCGGTCGTTGTCCTTGTTGATCTGCTCGACGCTCTGGCCGGTCTGCTCGGAGGTCAGCCGGGTCAGCGTGCGCTTCATGTCGAGGATGAGCTCGGCCTGGATAGCGATGTCGCTGGCCGTGCCGCCGATGCCACCCGAGGGCTGGTGCATCATGATCCGCGCGTGCGGGGTGGCGTAGCGCTTGCCCTTGGCGCCCGAGGCCAGGAGGAACTGGCCCATCGAGGCCGCGAGGCCCATGCCGACGGTGGCGACGTCCGGCTGCACGTACTGCATCGTGTCGTAGATCGCCATGCCCGCGGTCACGGAGCCGCCGGGCGAGTTGATGTAGAGCCAGATGTCCTTCTCGGGGTCCTCCGCGGCCAGCAGCATCATCTGCGCGCAGATGGCGTTGGCGTTGTCGTCGCGGACCTCCGAGCCCAGCCAGATGATCCGCTCCCGCAGGAGTCGCTGGTAGATGTGCTCGTCGAGCCCCATCGGGGACCCGCTGCCCGTGCGCGCCGCGGGGGCGCTGGCGTCCGGCCGGTGATCGCTCACGGTCGTTGCTCCATCCATCCGGGCCGGTGCTCCGGCCTAACCGCGCCGGAGTCCTCGGTGGGACGCCGGCCTCACCGACCCTAGCGTCGGGGAGGGGGCCGACAGTCCCGGCCGGGACCGCTGTTCGCTGACGGCGCAGGCTCTCGCCCGCGCCGCCAGCGGAGCGCTCAGGCCTCGGTCGGAGCCTCGGTGCCAGCCGCGGCGGGCGCCTCGTCGGCGGCGGCGGCCTTCGGCTTGCGGGCGCGGGTGGTCTTCGGCTTCGCCGGAGCCTCCTCGCCCTCGCCCTCGGCCGGCGCGGCGTCGGCGACGTCGGTCGCGGCGTCGGCCGGGACGGTGTCCGCGGCCTTCGGCTTGCGGGTGCGGGTGACCTTCGGCGCGGCCGGGGCCTCCTCCACCGGGGCGTCCGCGACGACGTCGGCCACGGCGTCCTCGGCCGCGGCGGCGTCGGCCGGGACGGCGTCCGAGGGGACCTCCGCGGCGGCGTCGGCCTCGGCGGCCTCGACGGCGTCCACGACGGCGTCGTCCTCGACCTCCCCGAGCTCGACGACGTTGCCCGAGGCGTCCGTGACGGTGACCTTCTCGAGCACCGAGGCGAGGGCCTTGCGGCGCGCGACCTCGGCGACGAGGGCCGGGACCTGGCCGGCCTGGTCCATCGCCTGGGCGAAGGCCTGCGGGTCCATGCCGTAGCGGGGGGCCTGGGCGACGATGTACTCGATCAGCTCGGGCTGGGCGACCGTGACCTGCTCGGCCTCGGCCACGGCGTCCAGCAGGAACTGGGTGCGCAGCGCCTTGCGGGTCTCCTCGTCGACCTCGGCGCGGTGGGTGTCGTCCTCCAGCCGGGACTCGTTCTCCAGGTGGCGGTGGACCTCCTCGGCGACGACGCCCTCGGGCACCGGGACCTCGACGGTCTCCAGCAGCACCTCGAGGAGCTTGTCGCGCGCCTGCACGCCCTGCTCGAACTCCTTGCTCTCCGCGGCCTTCTCGCGCAGGTCCGCCCTGAGCTCGTCGAGGGTGTCGAACTCGCTCGCCAGCTGGGCGAACTCGTCGTCGGCCTCGGGCAGCTCGCGCACCTTGACCGACTGCACGGTCACGGTGACCTCGGCGTCCTCGCCGGCGTGGTCGCCACCGGCCAGCGGCGCGGTGAAGGTGCGGGTCTCGCCCGCGGTCGCGCCCTCGAGCGCCTCGTCCAGGCCCGGGAGCATGGTGCCGAGGCCGACCTCGTAGGAGACGCCGGTCGCGGTGTCGATCTCCTCGTCGCCGATCGCGGCGCGCAGGTCGAGGGAGACGAAGTCGCCGGTGGTCACGGCGCGCTCGACGCCGACCAGGGTGCCGAACCGCACGCGCAGCTGCTCGAGCTCGGCGTCCACGTCGGCGTCGGCGACCACCGCGTCGTCCACCTCGATGGAGATGGCCGAGAAGTCCGGCAGCTCGATGGCCGGGCGGACGTCGACCTCGGCGGTGAAGACGAGCTCGCCGCCCTCGGGGCCGTCGCTGGGGACGTCGGTGACGTCGACCTGCGGCTGGCCCACCGGGCGCACCGAGGTCTCCTGGACGGCCTGCTGGTAGAAGCCCGGCAGGGCCTCGTTGATGGCCTCCTGCAGCACCATGCCGCGCCCGAAGCGCTGGTCGATGACGCGCGGCGGCACCTTGCCCTTGCGGAAGCCCGGGACCTGGACCTGACCGCCGATGGTCCGGTAGGCGGCGTCCAGGCTCGGCTTCAGCTCGGCGAAGGGCACCTGCACGGTGAGCTTCACCCGCGTCGGGTTGAGGGTCTCGACGTCGCTCTTCACAGCAGGGTTCTCCAGGTGGGTCTCGGGTCGGGGGCGAGGCGGGGCGCCTCGCTCGCGCAGCACGCGGCGCGCACGGGGCGCCGCTCCTGGGGTCGATGCTATCGCCGCCGCCGCGCGGGGCCGTCCGGAGGACGGCGCGCCAGGGCGCCACGCCGCCCGGCGCGGTCGTGTCGGGGTACCCGGATTCGAACCGGGGGCCTTCCGCTCCCAAAGCGGACGCGCTACCAAGCTGCGCCACACCCCGCGGGCCGCCGGTCGTGCTGGGGCCCAGGAGCAGGTTAGTCGCTCAGAGGGGCGCGCGGCCCTTGGTAGCGTGACCCCTGCGGGGCTCCAGGGCCCCGACGCGGGTGTAGCTCAATGGTAGAGCACCAGTCTTCCAAACTGGCTACGCGAGTTCGATTCTCGTCACCCGCTCCCCCGCCCGACCAGCGTCGTCGCCGGCGGGTCTGACCTGTGCGTCGACCCAGGCCCTTCCCGCCCACCGGAGGTGGGAAGGACCTGTCGGCCTTCGCGCCTCCGGTGGGCCGTGCCCGTCCGCTGGAGGGCTAGGGGCGGATGAGGACCTTGAGGGCCTCGCGGGAGTCCATGAGGCGGTAGCCCTCGGCGATGTCGTCGAGCGGGAGCTCGCGGTCGAAGACGCGGCCCGGGTCGATCGTGCCGTCGAGGACCTGGGGCAGCACGGCCTCGAGGTAGGCCCGCACCGTGGCGGGGCCTCCGGTGAGCGTGACGTTCTTGCCGAACAGCGACGTGAACCCGACGGGAGCGTCCTCGTACTGCGGGACGCCCACGCGGGAGATGACCCCGCCAGGGCGGACGACGGCGTAGGCCTGCTCGTAGGCGGGCATGTGGCCCACGGCCTCGAGCACCACGTGCGAGCCCTCGCCGCCGGTGATCTCCAGGACCTTCGCGACGCCCTCCTCCCCGCGCTCGGCGACGACGTGCGTGGCGCCGAAGTCCCTGCCGAGGTCGGTGCGGGCGGTGTGGCGGCCCATGAGGATGATCGTCTTCGCGCCCATCTGCTTGGAGGCGAGCACGGCGGAGAGGCCGACGGCGCCGTCACCGATGACGGTGACGGTCCTGCCCGGCCCGACCTGGCCCTGGACGGCGGCGTGGTACCCGGTGAGGTAGACGTCGGAGAGGGTCAGCAGCGACGGCATGAGCGACTCGTCGGTGCCGGCGGGGATGACGACGGCGGTGCCGTCGGCGTACGGGATCCGCAGCTTCTCCGCCTGCGTCGCGGAGGGCGCGCCGTCGAAGAACCCGCCGTGGACGCAGGAGGTGGTGATGCCGTCGCGGCAGAAGGGGCAGGTGCCGTCCGACCAGGCGAACGGCACGATGACCGTGTCGCCCGGGGCCAGCGCGGTGACCTGGTCGCCCACCTCCTCGACGACGCCGATGGCCTCGTGGCCCATGCGTCGCCCCTCAGGGGTGTCCGGCAGGTCGTGGTACGGGTGCAGGTCGGACCCGCAGACGCACGCGTGGGTCACGCGGATGATGGCGTCGGTGGGCTCCACGAGAACGGGGCCGGGGACCTCCTCGACGCGGACGTCCCCGGACTTGTACATGACGGTGGCCTTCATGGGCTCGCCTCTCTCGGGGGTGTGTGTCTGGGGTGCTGCGGTCGATGACGACCGGCCCGCTGCTCAGGCCTCGGGGACGGTGATGCCGAAGCTGGCGAAGTCCATGGAGTCGGGGTCCATGGTGTCGCCCTGGTGCAGCGCGTCGATGCGGGTGAGCTCATCGCTGCTGAGCTGGAAGTCGAACACGTCGAAGTTCTCGGCGATCCGCCCGGCGTGGACGGACTTGGGGATCGCCGAGCGGCCCTGCTGGAGGTGCCAGCGCAGCATCACCTGGGCGCTCGACCTGCCGTGGGCCTCGCCGATCGCCTGGATCGTGGCGTCGGTCAGCGGGGTGTTGGTGTCGCCGCTGTAGTGGCGGATGCCGCCGATCGGAGCCCAGGCCTGGGTGAGGATGCCGTGCTCGGCGTTCGCCGCCTGCAGGTCGGGCCGGGTGTTGTAGGGGTGCAGCTCGATCTGGTTGACCGCCGGCACGACGGAGGTCTCGGCCAGCAGCGCGTCCAGGCGCACGGGCAGGAAGTTGCTCACCCCGATCGCCCGCACCGCGCCGTCGGCGAGGAGCTTCTCCAGGGCCTGGTACGCGGCGATGGTCTGGTCGAAGGCAGCCGGCACGGCCTGGTGGAGGATGAGCAGGTCGATCTGCTCGACCCCGAGCTTCGTGGCGCTCTTGTCGAAGGCGTGCAGGGTGGCGTCGTGGCCGTAGTCGGTGATCCAGACCTTGGTCTCGACGAACACCTCCTCACGGGGCAGGCCGGAGCGGCGGATGCCCTCTCCGACCTCGCGCTCGTTGCCGTAGGCGGCGGCGGTGTCGATGTGGCGGTAGCCGGTCTCCAGCGCGGTCTGGACCGCGGTGGTGGTCTGCTCGGGCGGGGTCTGGTAGACGCCGAGGCCGATGGCCGGCATGTGGACGCCGTTGTTGAAAGTGACGGTCGTGGTCATGATGACGAGCGCTTCCTCCCTCTAGCCGGAGCCCCCGACCCAGCCGATCCGCTGGGCGTCGTCGAGGCCCTGTCCAGAGAACACCTGCCAGCGCACCCACGAGTGCCGCGAGGGGTTCCCCGTCCTGAGGTGTCACGGCAGGGCACCCCTTCCGCGTGGACCGGTGCTCCGCGGCGGCCTAGCGTCGAGGGCGTGGACAACTCCGGCGATGTGCGCGAGTTCTTGGCCTCGCGTCGGGCCAGGCTCACGCCCGAGCGAGCGGGCCTGGGCACCCCGAGGGGCCACCGCCGCGTGGCCGGGCTGCGCCGGGGCGAGGTCGCCGACCTCGCCGGGGTGAGCGTGGAGTACTACGCCCGTCTGGAACGGGGGAACCTGCGCGGGGCCTCGCAGGAGGTCCTCGACGCCGTGGCCCGCGCCCTGCAGATGGACGACGCCGAGCGCGCCCACCTGTTCGACCTCGCCCGCGCCGCCGGTCCCGCGCCCCGAGCGCGTCGCCGCACCAGCCGTCCGGACACGGCGGCGCTCCGCCCCCACCTGCAGCACCTCCTCGACGCGATGAGCGGGGCTCCCGCGTTCGTCCGCAACGGCCGCCTCGACGCCCTGGCCGCCAACGCCCTCGCCCGCGCCGTCTACGGCCCCGCCTTCGACGGCGAGGACGAGCCGGTCAACCTCGCCCGGTTCTGCTTCCTCGACCCCCGGTCCGGGGACCTCTACCCCGACTGGGGCGAGGCCGCCGACACCACGGTGGCCCTCCTGCGCACCGAGGCCGGCCGCGACCCCTACGACCGCGACCTGACCGGACTGGTCGGCGAGCTGTCCACCCGCAGCGAGGACTTCCGCACCCGCTGGGCCGCCCACGAGGTGCGCCTGCACCGCCGCGGCACCAAGCACTTCACCCACCCCGTCGTGGGCCGCCTCGACCTGGACTTCTCCGCCTTCCCCGTCGACGGGGACGCCGGCCTGACCCTCACCGCCTACACCGCGCCGCCGGGCTCCCCCTCGGCCGACACCCTCACCCTGCTCGCCAGCTGGGCGGCCACCCGCGACCGCGACGCCGCCGCCACCGATGGCCAGCCGGCGTCCCCCTCGAACCACCCCTAGGAGATTCCCATGGAGCTGCAGCACCCCCGCCCCACCGTCAAGACCCCGGCGTCGGCGTTCACCGGCGACGTCTACATGACCCCCCTCTACAACGGGGCCGGGCCGTCGCGGATGACCGCCGCCCTCGTGCGCTTCACCCCCGGCGCCCGGACGAACTGGCACTCCCACGCCGTCGGCCAGACCCTGCACATCAGCGAGGGCGTCGGCCTCGTCGGCACCCGCGACGGCTCCGTCGTCCGCGCCCGCGCCGGGGACACCGTGATCTGCCCTCCCGGTGAGGAGCACTGGCACGGCGCCACCTCCGACACCTTCATGAGCCACTTCGCGCTCCTGGAGGCCGACCCGGACGGCTCCGACCCGACCACCTGGCTCGAGCCCGTGCCCGACGAGCTCTACGACGCCGCCCAGCAGTCCTGACCCGCACCACGACGAGGACCCTCGTGCCTGAACAGCCCCGCCAGATCGGTGGCGGACGCCGCACCATCGGCGACGTCTCCCCCAAGCTCGCCGAGCTCACCGACGACGTCCTCTTCGACGACGTCTGGAACCGTCCCGGGCTCGCCGCCCGCGACCGCAGCCTCATCACCGTCGCGGCGCTCGTCGCCGGCGGGGACGCCGACCAGCTCGGCTTCCACCTCGGCCGCGCCAAGGAGAACGGCGTCACCGAGATCGAGCTGGTCGAGGCCATCACCCACCTGGCCTTCTACGCCGGCTGGCCCAAGGCCATGACCGCCGTCACCATCGCCCAACGGGTCTTCGCCAGCTGAGCGACCTCGGACACCGCGCCAGCACCCACGAGCAGCTCACCGGAGGAACTGCGATGAAGAAGCGCACGCTCGGCACCGTCCACGGCGGCCTGGAGGTCTCGGCGGTCGGGCTGGGCTGCATGGGCATGAGCCAGAGCTACGGGCCCAACCCCGGCGACCGCGACGAGATGATCGGCGTGATCCGCGGCGCGGTGGACCGCGGGGTCACGTTCTTCGACACCGCTGAGGTCTACGGGCCCTACGTCAACGAGGAGCTCGTCGGCGAGGCCCTCGCGCCGGTGCGCGACCAGGTCGTGATCGCCACCAAGTTCGGCTTCGCCTTCGACGCAGACGGGAAGCAGACCGGCCTGGGCAGCCGCCCCGAGCAGGTCCGCACGGCTGTCGAGGGGTCCCTGCGCCGCCTGGGCACCGACGTGATCGACCTGTACTACCAGCACCGGGTCAACCCCGACGTCCCGATCGAGGAGACCGCCGGTGCAGTCAAGGAGCTCATCGAGGCCGGCAAGGTCAAGCACTTCGGCCTGTCCGAGGCCGGCGCCGCCACGATCCGGCGCGCCCACGTCGTCCAGCCGGTCACCGCCCTGCAGAGCGAGCACTCCCTGTGGCACCGCACCCTGGAGGCCGAGATCCTGCCCACCCTGGCCGAGCTCGGCATCGGCCTGGTGCCGTTCAGCCCGCTGGGCAAGGGCTTCCTCACCGGCGCCGTGGACGCCACCACGAGCTTCGCCCCCGGCGACATCCGCGCCGGCATCCCGCGGTTCACCGAGGAGAACCGCCTCGCCAACCAGGCCCTGGTCGACCTGCTGGGCCAGGTCGCCGCAGCCAAGGACGCCACGCCGGCCCAGGTGGCCCTGGCGTGGCTGCTGGCCCAGCGGCCGTGGATCGTCCCGATCCCCGGGACCCGCCGCCTGACCCGGCTGCAGGAGAACGCCGGTGCCGCCGACCTCGAGCTGAGCGAGCAGGACCTCGCCGCGATCGAGGCGGCCGCCTCACACATCCAGGTCCAGGGCGCCCGCTACCCCGAGCACCTGGAGCGCATGACCGGGCTCTGAGCCCGCTCACTCGTTCCCAGCACCGGGGCCCCGGCGACGACCTGCACCTCGCGGCCTTCCCCCCCAGACGGCACCACCTGCGGCACCCTGACGTGGATCTGGTCCGTCGTCGTGGACTGGTCCGTCGTCGTGGAAGGGCATGCGACGACCGGGAGATGAACCGCACGCCCCCGGCCGGCCCGCTCACACCCGCGCCTCGCGCGTCACCCACAGCTGGGGCGTGACGAGCACCCGCCCCGCCGGCGGCGCGGACCCCAGCACGACGCCGAGGTCGTCGCTGCGGTCGCCCACGCGCAGGGGCAGGACGGCGGACCGCTGGTCGAGCAGGAGGCGCACCTCCACGCCCTCGGCCGGTGTCCCTTCGAGCACGAAGCCGAAGTCCCAGGGCCCGCGCGGCCCGTGGACCGGCAGCTCTCGCCCGGCGACGCTCGCCTCGCGCACGGACGTCGACCCGGCCGCCACCCACAGCCCCACCGCGGGAGCGCCGCGGGCCGACCTCAGGCGCAGGACGAGCTCGCGCTCCCGCCCCCGGCGGGCGTCGGTGACCACGGTGACCTCCGGCGCCGCCAGGTCCACGGCCGGCGCCGGACCGTGGGCGAGCCCGCGGCCGCCCGCCGCGGGCAGGAGGTCGTCCAGCGCGGCCGGCGGCTCGGTGAGCAGCGAGGCGGGCCCACGCGCTGCGCGGCGGCTGCCACGAGGCCCACCGCGCCTCCCCCGTGTCGGCGTCCAGGCCGTAGAGCAGCTGCTCCTGGCGCGGCGGTGTGGCCCCCTCGCGGTTGGCGACCAGGCCCACCCCCGCGGACGCCGCCGCGAGCGCCAGCACCGCTCCCGGCACCACGAGCGCCGCCCCGGCCCGCCGGCGTCCCGACGCGCGACGCGGTGGCCGGGCGAGCGCGAGGACCGGCAGCACCAGCAGCACGAAGAGGCCGACGGTCGCCGCGCTCACCGGCCCGCCCAGCGACAGGCCGACGTCGAAGCCGAGCCAGGTGCCGGGGCCGAGCAGCACCGCGACCCCGGCGGACGCGAGCACCACGACGGCCTCCCGCGCCACCACCCACCGCTGCGGCAGCACGTCGTGGGCGAGAGCCCCGGCGCTCGCGCACAGCGTCGGCAGGACGATCGTTCCGGAGACGCCGGGCACGGCCAGGGCGACCAGCGCACCGGCGAGCGCCAGCAGGACGGGCGCCCCGACGGCGAGGGCGTCCCCGCCCAGCCAGCGACCCACCGGCCCGGTCACGGCGAGCGCCGCCCCGACGGCCGCGAGGACCACGGCCACCTGGTGCGGCAGCGGGCGGTAGGGCTCGCCGACGACGGCCGACGCCTGCCCGGGGTCGAGGGCGAGGGCCGCGGCCCACACCGCGTACCCCGCGAGGCCCGCCACCACCACGACGACGACCGCCGCGAGGGCGCCCAGGGCGGCGCGGGGCAGGGTCAGCGCCCGCCGGCGCCGTCGGAGCACCAGCACGACGACGGCCGCGGCGAGGACGGCCAGGGCCAGCGGCGCCTCGAGCGCCGCCCGGTAGCGCAGCAGCCCCCACGGCAGGGTGGTGACGACCTGCTCGTCGCCGCGGGCGACATCCGCCAGGTCCAGGGCGGAGAGGTGGCGGGTGACCGCCAGGCTGGTGCTCCCCATCTGCTGCAGCGACGCCGGGCTGAGGTGCTCGAGGTCGTCGGTGGGCGAGTGGTAGTGCTCCCCGCCGGCGGCGATGGCCGTGTCGAGCGCGTGCAGGCCCGCCGCGGTGAAAGGGGTGTAGTCCGAGCCGTTGGGCAGGGCGTCGAAGGCGACCTCGGCGGCGGACTCCGCCAGCGCTCCCGGGGAGCGCGCCAGGGCGTCGAGGAGCACCTCGTTCGGCGAGGTCATCCGGAAGGTCAGGGGCGTGCCGCGGGCGCCGCGGGCCTCGTGGTTGAGCACCACGGTCGGGCCGAGGCCGGCGGCGCGCTCGCGGGCGAAGGCCTCGGCCCCCAGCAGCCCTGGCTCCTCGGCGTCGGTGAGCAGGACCACGACGTCGTTGCGCGGCGGCGCGACGCCCTCCGCCGTCATCGCCCGGGCGACCTCCAGCAGCACGCCGAGCCCGATGCCGTCGTCCCCGGCGCCCGGTGCCGCGGCGACGGTGTCGTAGTGGGCGGCCAGCAGCACCGTGCCGGTGGGGTCGGTGCCGGGCAGGGTCGCGACGACGTTGCGCACGAGCGCCACCGGCTGCGTGCCCGGCCCGACGTCGCTCGCCCCGACCGCCTCGTGCACCTCGGTGCGCCAGCCCAGCCCCCCGAGGGTGGCGAGCAGGTGCTCGCGCGCGCGGGCGTGCTCGGGCGACCCGACGGGGCGCGGGGCGACGGCGACCTGCTCGAGCTCGCCGAGCGCCCGGACGGCGCTGAACTCCGCGACCGGGGCGTCGGCGTCCCGCGGCGCGGCGGGCGCCAGGGCCAGCGTGGAGAGGACGGCGACGAGCAGCAGCACGGCGAGCGCCAGCACCCCTCCCAGCGGCCGCACGGGCGGGCCGGGCGGGGGGCCGGACGGATCGCCGCGGCTGCCCACCGCCGCACGGTAGGACCGCGCCGGGGCGGGCCGGTACCACCGGTCGGTGGAGGCGCCTCCGCCTCAGCGGTGCAGCGCCGGACGCCGTCCCCAGGTCGCCCAGCGCCACAGGTGCTCCAGCGGTCCCTGCCGGAACGCCCGCAGCCACAGCGCGGGCCAGGTCGGCGCCGTCGAGGACCGGGAGCGGGGTGGAGGTCGGCGGCCACCGCGCAGGCGTTCGCCTCGGCCGTTCGGCCAGGTCACGCGCCGTAGCGCCGCGCGCGCGCCTCCACGTCGAACAGGACGTCGTCAGCGGCCTCCAGGCTGACCTCACCACGACGCCGGGCCTGCAGGACGGCCTCGCGCTCGGCCTCGCTGGCCCGTCCGAGCAGGTCGCGCAGGTGGTCGTCGGCGCCGTCCCCGCCGGCGTCGGTCTCGGCCAGCGCCTGGACGGCGTCGCGGTACTCCAGCCGCGCCCGGTACTGGTCGACCACGGCCCGGCGGACCTCCTCGGGCACGTCGTCCCCCGCGGTGGCCAGCCGCTCCAGCGCGGCCTCGGTCGCCAGCCGGTGCAGGTGGCGAGCGTCGGCGGCCGGGTCGGCCTCGCTGGCCACCCCCAGCCGCCGGATCAGCGGGGCGAGGGTGAGCCCCTGCAGGACGAGGGTGGCGATGACGACGACGAGGGCGACCACGACGACCTCGTCGCGGAAGGGGAAGGCGCCGCCGCCCTCCACGGTCGTGGGCAGCGCGAGCGCCGTCGCGACGGTGACCACACCGCGCATGCCCGCCCAGGAGACCACCGCGGACTCGCGCCACCCGGCCGGGGTCGCCGACTCGCTCCGCTGCGCCCGTGCCCCGGCGATCCCCGAGGCCGTGAACATCGCGGCGGCCCGGAGCACCACGAGGACGGCCAGGACCGCGGCGGTGACGCCCCACGTGCTGGTGTCGGTGAGCAGCGAGGAGCCCTCCAGCACGTCGGTCAGCTCCACGCCGAGGAAGGCGAAGAGCAGGCCGCTGACGGCGAACTCGACGTACTGCCACACCGAGCGGCCCAGCAGCCAGCCGGCGGAGGTCACCTGGCGCGACGCGGTCGAGCGCAGGAACAGGCCCGCGACGAGCACCGCCAGGACGCCGGAGGCCTCCAGCTCCTCGGCCAGCAGGTACAGCGCGAACGGCACGGCCAGGGTGACGGTGGTCTCGGCCGCCGGGTCGTCCAGGCGTCCGAGCGCCCACCGCGCCAGCCAGCCCCCGGCGAACCCCAGGAGGATCCCCCCGACGACCGCGACGACGAGGCCCAGGCCGACCTCGGTGAGCGTCACCCCGCCGGCGACGACCGCCATCACCGAGAGCTGGTAGACGACCAGGGCCGTGGCGTCGTTGAACTGGCCCTCGCCCTCCAGCACCGTGACGAGACGAGGCGGCAGGTGCAGGCGCCCGGCGACGGCGCTGGCGGCCACCGGGTCCGGCGGTGCCACCACCCCGCCGAGCACCACCGCGACCGCCCACGGCAGGCCCAGGGCGTGCCCGACCACGGCGACCACGGCGGCGGTGAGCAGGGTCAGCCCGACCGCCAGGCCGAGGATCGGTCGGGCGGCCTCGCGCAGCTCGCGCACCGAGGTGGACTGGGTGGCGGCGAACAGCAGCGGCGGCAGGACCAGCGGGAGGATCAGGTCCGGCGGCAGGTCCGGCGCCGGCACCACCGGGGCGAGCCCCAGCGCCAGGCCGTAGATGGTCAGCAGCACCGGCTGCGGCACGCCGATCCGTTCGGCCACCGGGGTCAGCATGACGACCCCCAGCACGAGCAGGCCCAGCAGCGCGACGGCGTCCACGGCGTCGATCGTGGACGCCGTGGTCGAAGACGGCCATCTGGGCCTGGGACGCCGGCCCGGCCAGCCCCGCGGCTGCCCCGGTGGCGCCGGGGCTTCCCCGCCGGGCGCCGGGGTAGGAGCGGGGCATGTTCTTCGACGACGCCCACGGCCTCCTCCGAGTCCTGGTGGTGGGCACGCTCGCCTACCTGTGGCTCATCGCCGTGCTGCGGGTGACCGGCAAGCGCACCCTGGCGCAGCTGAACGCCTTCGACTTCATCGTCACCGTGGCCCTCGGCTCCACGCTGGCGACGGTGCTGCTCTCCAGCACCGTCGCCCTGGCCGAGGGGGCGCTCGCGCTGCTGCTGCTGGCCGTCCTGCAGCTCGTGGCCGCGTGGCTGTCCTCTCGCAGCCGGGGGGTCGCGCAGGCGGTGACCGCCGGGCCCACCCTGCTGCTGCGCGACGGCGAAGTCCTGCACCGGGCCCTCGCCGACCAGCGGATCACCCTCGACAGCCTCGAGGCGGCCGTGCGCAGCAGTGGCGTCGGTGGGCTGGAGCTCGTGGCCGCCGTCGTGCTGGAGACGAACGGCAAGATCAGCGTGATCGGCCGGGAGCAGGCGGGGTCGGGCTCCGCCCTCGGCGGCCTGGCGTGAGGCGAGTCCGTCCGGCACCGGCTCCCCTGCCCGCTGTGCGGGTGCCCGAGGGGCGACCGCTGCTGCCGACGTGGCTGCGCCGGGTGGTCGCCTACGGCCTCGCCCTCCTGGTGGGCGTCGCCGTCTGCTGGGTCGCCGGGGCGCTGCTGCTGCACCTGTGGCTGGTGTCGGCGACCCTGGCGGTCGCCGTGCTGGTGGCGGCGCTGCTGTGGCCGTTCGTCGGGAGGCTGCGGCGCCTGGGCGTCCTCCCGGCCGTCGCAGCGCTCGTCCCGCTCCTCCTCCTCGTGAGCGCGCTGGCGGGCTTCGGCCTGCTGGTGTGGATCCGGGTCAACGGCCAGGTCGGGGCGCTCGCCCCTTCCCTGACCGAGGGCATCGACAGCATCCGCGCGTGGCTCACGCAGGGGCCGCTCCACCTCGACGGGAGCCAGGTCGACGAGCTGCGCGACCAGGCGGTCGGCTTCGTCTACGACGCGCTGCCCTCGCCCGTGGCCGGGGCCAGGACGGCGCTGAACGCCCTCGCGATGGCCGCGCTGGCGGTCTTCACGGTGTTCTTCCTCCTCAAGGACGGCCCCGCGATGTGGCGCTGGTTCCTGGAGCGGGCGCCGCAGCGCCACCGCGACCGCCTGGACGGCGCGGGTGGGGTCGCGTGGCACACCCTGCAGAACTACGTGATGGGCGTCGCGGCGGTGGCCCTCGTCGACGCGGCGCTGATCGGCACGGCCCTGTTCCTGCTCGACGTGCCCCTGTGGCTCTCCCTGACCCTGCTCACGTTCGTCGGGGCCTTCGTCCCCATCCTGGGGGCCACCGTCAGCGGCGTGGTCGCCGTCCTGGTCACCCTGGTGACGAACGGGGCCACCGACGCGGCCGTCGTCCTCGCCGCAGTGCTCGCGGTGCAGCAGGTGGAGGGCAACCTGCTGCAGCCGCTGGTGATGGGCCGGGCGCTGCACCTGCACCCCGTGGTCGTCCTCGTGTCCGTCACCTGCGGGACGCTGCTGCTCGGGGTGCCCGGAGCCGTCCTCGCGGTGCCCCTCGTGGCGGTCTGCTACCAGGTCGCCGAGCACCTGCGCACGGCCCCGGCGTCCGCCGCCAGCGCGCGCAGGACGCCGCGGTGAGGCGCGCGCTGAGGTGGCTGGGCGACCAGTTCTGGGCCGTGCCGCTGGCCTGCGCGCTGGCGGCGGCCGGCCTCGGGCTGGGCCTGGCCGCCCTCGATCGCTCACTGCGGACCTCGCTCGCCCTGCCGTTCCTGTTCGCCGGCGGTCCCGAGGGCGCCCGGGCCCTGCTGTCCGCGATCATCACCTCGATGATCTCGTTCACCGGCCTGGTGTTCTCGATCACGATCGTGGTGCTGCAGCTCACCAGCAGCCAGTTCTCGCCCCGGGTCCTGCGCACCTTCCTGCGCGACCGCTTCAACCAGGTGGCGCTGGGCGTGTTCGTCGCGACGTTCGTCTACGGCCTGGTGGTGCTCCGCTCCGTCCGCGGCACCGCTCAGGTCGACCCGTTCGTGCCCCAGGTCTCGGTGACCACCTCCTTCGCCTTCGTGCTGGCGAGCGTCGCGGTGTTCCTGGGCTACATCCACCACATCACGCAGATGATCCGCGCGGCCACCATCATCGACACCATCGGCCGCGAGACCGCGGCGCTCATCGACCGCCGCCACCCGGCGGACGCCGCTGCGCGCCCCGCGCCGGTCCTGCCCGGCGGGCCGGTGCGCCGCATCCCGGCAGCACGGGCCGGCGTGGTCCAGGTGGTCGACGACGCGGCGCTGCTGCGCCTGGCCGACGCCTCCGGCACGACGGTCGTGGTGCTGCGCGCGGTCGGGGAGTTCGTGGCCGAGGGGGCACCGCTGATCGCGGTGCACGGCGACGCGGCGGATCAGGGGCCCGACGCCGATCGCCTCCGCCGAGCGGTCCAGCTCGGCACCGAGCGGAGCATGGACCAGGACGTGGGCTTCGGCCTGCGGCAGCTCGTCGACATCGCCGAGCGCGCGCTGTCGCCGGGGATCAACGACCCGACGACCGCGGTCCAGGCCGTCGACCAGCTGCAC
>Ga0210040_10005290_pt1 | contig 16524 bp, 7 predicted proteins | sample CryGeyCG12114_NA_FD_185462 | JGI IMG/M metagenome (GOLD analysis project Ga0210040, IMG submission 185462) | Groundwater microbial communities from aquifer - Crystal Geyser CG19_WC_8/21/14_NA (SPAdes) (version 2) | ecosystem: Environmental > Aquatic > Deep subsurface > Groundwater | place: USA... | reverse complement strand
GTCTGCGGAAGGGAACTTTATCAGAAGTCAATTTCTTCAACCCCATTGTCACTTCCCCTGTCAAGTCAAAAGTTGGACGCAAACCGAGCTTATCTACTAACAGGGTGAGAAATTCAATTAAACCAATTCTCGCTTTCAGGACAGCAAGTGTACACACATTACATTTTAAATCCATAGGGTTTCAAGTGCTTCAGGGTGGTTTCACTTTAAAATGCACCGCTCCACCTATATCTACCCTTATATACCATTTGATTCCAATCTATGAGGGAAAAAAATGGGATGGAAAACTTTTATGATAATTTCATATGCATCATGCCGACAATTTTAAAATAGTGATAAGGAGGTGTATGTTTGTAAGAGGATGCTCGCACCAACATCCTTGATCGTTCCAAATGTACATTTGAGCTGATAGGTCATGTGTCACTCACAAGCTCCGAATGAACTATCCAAATACAAAGCTGTACTTGCAGTAATAGAGTGAGAAACTAGAGTTAACCAAAATGCATAGATTGAACGCTTTACGTCAAGATCTAGAATAAAAAAAAACGAGTCAATAAACCGCGGAAAGGAATTTAGCTTATTCAATGACTGCAGTCTCGAATTTCAGTCAGGGGGTTTTGGTTCAATTGCAAAATAAGTTCACTTTCGAACACATAGGAACGATGCATGCAAAATTAAGTGTAGGTTTTGTAAGTATGGCAAAGTTCGCTCACAGTCTATTATTCTATAAACATGCAATGGTAAGTATAGCAATCTGCCTATTTGATTCAGCATTGTTATAGCTACTTATTTCATTGTTTGCCTACAGTAAAAGCTGCTTAGCTACCACTGTGATCCTAAATTCATACAAAGAGATTCTGAAAGATCCGCAAATAAATAGCGAAGCATAGAAATTAATCTGTTTGCCTATTATATTAGTACTAGTACGGTACTAATAATTCGTAATAATTCCTACTAGAGATATTGAGCATATTACATTATTTTCGACAGAAAGACAAGCCGTATACTTGACAATCGTTAAAATTGGCAGTTAACTCTTTACAGACCTCAATATGTTATTATGTAGGCAATATTTGCGTAACAATAGATTAGCAGACATAAATAAATAGATGTGAATTTGCCCACATAAAAGAATGCTTTCACCTACATCCCAAGTCTAAAGCACTCGGCAACAAAAGAAAGGAGGACAACAAAGGCAATAACAATGTTTGTGGTACAAATCCAACTAATCATATAACTCACTATTATAGCATTATTGTAATCATGAGAAGCCTCCACCTTCATCTTAAGTAATAATACAAACTCTCATTCTTACCATTATGTGTACACGAATGCAATAGGAGCTCATCCTCAACTATGTACATATGTGTTGCACACACATACATACACTTTACAATGCGGACTGTATGAGTGTGTAAAGAAAAGGAAAAGTTGTTTATCAAATGCATAACAAAAGGATATGCACTCATTGTGTGCTCAATGGGACTTTTTGTAAAGAAGCCCATAAAACTCGCGGCATCTCTCCTTTCTTGTGCTCACAATCTATTCACTGGGTGAAGAGAGGAAGCAAAGTCTTTGAATAAAAATCTGGGCCAAAAAGGGAACTTAAGTGAGACATTGAACCTGAGAGATGCATCAATACATATATGAACTGAAAAAAAAACATGGATTACATCACACACTTATCACAATCAACTAACTAACCATGCACATTCCCAAATGCAATAAAGACCTTCTCATTGCAAAATCAATTCACTATTGGAAACTTAAGAAGCACAAAATAAAATGCTTTGTTTACCCTACATCTCTTGAGAGCATGTAAACTACGAAATGGTTGAATGAACATTGCATATTCGATCGAGCACAACGTATGCATGCATAATGCAATATGGGATAGGGTGTATTCATGAATATACGACTTAACAAGACTAATCAGTAAAGAACCAGCCTGGAATTTTATGCAGTGTGTGTGTAAATTAAAGCCCACTGATTTCCATCATAGCTCTCATATTATCATCATCCCGATCGGCTTAGCCATTTGAGGATATTATATTGTAAAGCAAATAAAATAAATGGGCCACCCTTCCCTGGAAATGCAGCGTAGCAGTCCACAACACATGAGCAGTGTGTGATGATGAAAATACACACACAACATGTACTATGAACCACCTCATATAATGAAAAGGGTATTATATGGTGACGGCGGTGTAGTGTAGCAGAAGACGAGTGAGTAAATAAAATCCCCCTCTCCAATCCAAATCAAATCAAGGCAAATTAAATCTTGTTTATTCGGTTAGTACATATGCTTCCTCTCCAATTCAATTCATCAAGCCAGAATTTTGCATTAATAAATGTGTATTTGCCTTAATATGAGGATACATAGGACCATTGGACCTCTGTATGTGTTATTAATGTGCCAAAGAGGGGATAAACAATGTTTCCACATGGTATGGAACTTAACACATTTTAAATTTTTCACAGTATTCTTGTTTTTTCACCATTTTGTGCCATGAAGAATGCAATATGCAACCGTTACTACAATATAGTACGTGAAATTCAAGTCTAGCGAGTAAATATATTATTGATTGGGACGTATGCAGGACGAGGGAAATGAAGGGAGTTGATTTTCAGAGGCGTTTGCTTTCCTCTAAGCCCTAATGACAGGTTTCCCTTGAGTCTTTACTCAATCTGTGATTAGTTCCCTATTCAGTGCGTCTTCACCCCATGATGGAACGTAGCATTGGTTGCAGAGGTCCGAGCCTGGATATACTAAGATTTCTAAACGACCCACTGCGTGCAATGAATGTAGTTACAGCTCAAAAATCTTGTCTTATTCATGGCTCAGTCAGTCTGTAACCAAGTGCACGTAAAAATTTCCAAATGTCCTCCCGTACTAACTGTAGACATAGAAAAAATTGCTATATATGAAGACATATAAGTCTGTGTTGAGAAATAATAATCTCCGTTTAGTCTCTGTGCACCACAGTATTCGAAAACGATTTTCTGTAATTTAACATACAGATGAGAGTTGAAAGCTGAATAGAAGCTCTAATGAACCACAACTACTATACTGCCAGTGTAAGTAATAAAGATCAAGAACAAACAGCATACTAACTCATATGTACAGAATGCAAAAATGGTCTGTGAGCACTAACTAACTAACTATCACAATAATTACATCTCTACAGTCTTTCTAATTCATGGTAAACTTGAAAGCCTAGATCCAAGCGCTTAAAACTTAAATGTACACTTGAACAAATGCAACCACTACAATAATTATTATTATTATAGTGCAAGATAAAAATAAAATGGAGACGGCCAAACATGTATTTTTTCTGTGCAATTTACATCTATATACAACGTGAAGTTTCTTATCATCTTGGTACGTAGCAGAAGTGAAAATCCAAAAATGGTCGAGATACCCTAATAAGGTAAATAAAAACTACTACTGCCTGCTGAGTTCTAATCATCTCAAGTCTATGGAGTACAAGACTTTGTCTTGATGAGAGTGACAAGTTGAAATCAGGACACACCCAAGTACATCATCAAAACCCGACGTGCACTAATGATATAACATGTTTGATGGGAACTACAGAGCCTTAAGTGTGGATGGCGCAAGGAATTTTCGTGTAATTTCCTTCAGCCTATCATAACATATAATCATCACCGCCAGCTATTGTTATGAGACTAAACACACAAAGTCAGTTTAGCCAGACTTAAATGTGGTGCCAGTGAAAGTTGATTTGTGTCAGGAACACATGCGATACCATCTGACATGGCATTAAAAATTAATTCTGTACAGCCAAGGACTATTCTAGTTGAAAAATAAACAAGTCTCACTAATTTTCAAGGGTTTCTCGATTCATGCAACTTGGTTGGCAGGAAAATGTCATTTCTTTGGGAAACCCTTTAGAGCTAATATGGGAACTTGACGCACAGGAAGAAATAGTGTAATTTCTGTAGACGTATGTAGACTACTACTTTGAAATTAATTTCTTTGATTAATGTCACAAGGCAACTTTTCATCAAAAGGGGAACTTGTAATTAAGAAAAGCTCTTTCTGTGTGTAGCAATGACGAGGCGTCATTTCACTAATGGACCTTTTCTTTTACTAACAACTTTCTCTCCATTATGAATGAAGCTAAAAATGAAGAAAAGAAACCACAGGGACAGCGCAGTGCTTCACCCTACATTATTAGTTAATGCCTAAATGTGAGTTCATCATCAACAGGGAAACATTGCTTGTACACTCACTTGTGTATAGTGAATAGTTAGGGAAATGTTCCCTTGTTAGCAACTCATTGCATTTATGTAAATACTGGGGAAAACTTGGTCACGTCCTGTTTTATTACATTTCCAGTCGTAATGATAACAACGCGCCACAGAGACTAACAAGAATACATACTGTCTGGAAAAGTACGAGTGTAATAATTATGACAAGTGGAGATAGCAAAGTATAGTAATAGTTGTGGGTAGTTAGTTAGTTAGTGCATAAACAGCAGTAGTAACGAGATAGACTGATAGTTTATGATGTGAATATGAACTGATGGGTTGGGTTGGGTGCTGGTGACATTAAGTGGTCGCCTTGTGGGAAACCTCAGCAACTGGAGCAACAAACGTTGTTAGAATATACCACAAAATGCAATCATAGAAATGTCTAAAACTGAAAAGATAAACAGGGACTTAGGGGGGAAAGCTTTGCTTTTCTCTCCACAGCTCTTTATTTTTTTTCGTACTCAAGAGTCACAGCATGACAACCTAATCTTGCTCTCCCTATTGGAATCTTTGCACAAGTACTCTCTGTCAAGCACTTCAGAAACACTCGTTGTGTACGAAAGCTGCATCTAGAGTTTGCAGGCACAGCAGGCTGTACAAAACATACGTACTACATGTACTATACATGAAACTTAAACATTCGAAATTGGACTCGGATCACAAACAAGTTGAAAAAAAGATTTTTTTACTCGCTAGATTTTTAAATATAGATTCCAATGGAAAAATTGAGATCTTGTTTGTTTCAATAGTTATATAGTCGTAAGCTCTGCAAACGCAGATTTTTAACAAATACTTTGGACTAGTTAGGCTGCTATAATGTCACAAGTAATATTATGTAATACAAAGGCAGACAGACAGTGACTGAATTTGGGTTCGAAATGAGTATTTGACGCACACATGCATGAATTGATTCACACAGCAATCTAGATTGCATGACGACAAGTCACATGAGAAGAAAGATGAGGCAAATATTAGAACTGAGCTCACATTATGATCGTTCAATGAAGTAAATACACACACCCAGAGAAGGAAATATTAACAGCTTATGGATGAATAAGCCACAAATGTGCACGGATTATGATGATACAAGGGGAGAAATGCTACACTGCCTAGTCACGAGCACGCTATTACACTCTAAAAGTAAAATCCTTCTCACGGCTAATCAAATACTGGATTAAAGTCATACATATTGGAAATTTTGTCACAATGGAGAATAATGCATTAGACTGTGATATTAAATTCCATGTTCTTCTCCCTCCTAGCGACTACAAAATCTTGGAAAAATGTCAATGCCATGCATAAAAAATTGGATTTTTTAATACTTTCCCCCTCTTTACGATAACGAATGACTATGACTAAATACCAGTGAGTTAGAATGCCCTTAGACATAAGGAAACCATTAAACTGACTTACTTCTGTTGCATTAATATGACATTCGACTCCATTTTAGGATGCTCTCTACTAAATGTGCAGCACTGGAATCCTATATCTACCATATTTGTATTGCTCCCAGTATTATATACTATGTTAAGTGCATCAGTAAACTTTTTTCTCCGGCAGGAAAAAAAAACCTTCCAAAGACTAAAAAGGGACAAGTTCATACTTCCAGTCTGGCAAACTTATATGCTGCACACCACTTAACTTGTACTGACTTTCACTCTCTCCTATAACTTATGGGATTCGGAAGTAGAGAAAATCTCATGGTGAATCGAACATGAAAAGCGAGAAAGATTTTTTTTCCCTCCACATTACTGAAGCATTGCTCAATAATGCAAATGCAATAGCTATAGGATCCCCAAACTTTTACCATGTCATCCAACCCAGGGCACGTAAGAAAATGTGTTTGGCCTGAGCTTGGATTTCCGGATCAGCCATCAACATGTAAATGTGAGTGCACATTGCTACAGTTGTTGTCGTTAGATGAGGACAACACAGTTCCCGCTCCGGATATTGTCGGCTATTCAAAAAGCTTTTCCCTACAGTTCTGTTGGACAAATTTTTGCCATTATTTTTTATTAGATGCCATATAGATCTTTAGTGAAGCACACCCCATGCATTGTAAGCTCTAGTATTTGGACTAAAACGCATTTTAGCAATTCTAATAGGAGACATGTGATTCCTTCTGGATTGGAAAGTAGTGTGCAGTCTTTTTATATTTATTGGTATTTCCCTACTGTAGAAGAATAGCGAGTCCCATGCATTTATTAATTACAAATCCATTTGTAATCACTGAGTCGGCAAATAATGGCGAGTGTAATTAGACGCGCTTCAGTGACTCGTTAAACTGTTTAAAAAGTTGGTGCGTGGACCAGCCCTATTGAATATGATGAATTGGAATCAGAGAATACAAAAGGGTTGACCATCATTATGAAATATGAGGAACTGGTTGTGAGTTCTATTCAATGATCTCCTATTCATACCAATAGAAGCTACTAATGAGCTAGTGCTGGTATTTCACAGCCTTTTGTTTCAACTTCACCAGAGTGCTGGCTTAGAAAAATAAACTCTTGAGAATATCACTAGCAGAAATAATAGGGATAGCTAGCAATACAATATTTAAAATGCGCATTTCAAGTGCAGGAAATTGATGTATTCATACTAAATATATAGAAGAAAAGTAGAAAGATTCAGCTCATTTCAATAATAGGTAATGGATTACAAACATGGTACATGGTAGTATTGTTTTTTTTGGGAACTTTTATCATTATTTGGTATGCAAGCAAGTGAGGTGCATTGCTTGAAATAATTCTAGAGTTAGTTTGCAAAAGAAAAGAGAAAAGCAACGAGGGTTAGTTTTAGCTTCTCGTCCCCTATATAATAAGATGATGCACGTGAAGAGGGTTGACAGCTAACTTTTCAAAAGAAAAGAAACTAACTTTCCCCCAGTTCTTTGCACAATAGAATCTCTTATCTGTGGAAGCTAAAACCTTCAACTCGGTAGTAGTCGGAGCCACCATAAACTTTTCCAAGGAATTTCTCCACTTGTAAGAGAACTGGTAGGAGTACACATAGTGTAGAGAGTATAAAAAGTAAAAGCCATTTTCTTTCTTTCCGTCTTTCAGCTCCAATTTAATTTCGAGGATGTGTGGATAGTAAAATGGAATTGGATAAAACAAGTTTCCTTAATGTTAACTAAGACACAGTTGGTTAGAGATAAATCTTTTCATTTTAAGTGCCTTTCCATTTCATGTCTGATTACATGCACAGAATTTCAAAGTTGCTTTAATTTGGTACCTAACCAATAAAGAGTCTTGGAACAGTAAATCAAGATTAAATCTAAGACAAAAGTGAGTTGTTCTCAATTTGTCCGAATTTCCTTATCTGGAGCATAAGATTTACGAGTTCCTAAGCCTAACTTACTTGGTAATTTATGCTATGCACTTTAGGAAATCATTTGAGCAAATCTTTATGCATGCATAAATGCACCAAATTGATGCTAAATATTTCACAATATTATTTCAAATCTGTTCAGTTTTTTACTTCTCAGTCTATGCTCATTATATGAATTGTGTTTCAATTGTAGTCAGATTACAAATTCACACATTTCCATTCTCAATGATACTATGAAAAGTTAAAAAAACGCATTCATGATAAGAAACGAGGCAGAAGACCATAACATAAGGATTATTATAGGTTTACTAACCCTTCATGTTTTTCATCATAATTTCATCCACAAGCCTACCATTATTATTTTATGTGTACGTTGCCATCTTAAGGGAGATAACGTGCTTGCTACTTTAACACTTCCACTTCTCTATTATCAAGTGTTACTGGAATGATGATGATGAGCCAGCAAATAAGAAGAAAAAAGACTGCTACAATAATACACTGTATCTAGCTTTGGATCCAGAACTCAGTTGAATAGAGGATGAGTCAGCAAAAGGAAGGAAATGAAATATACTAACTAACTAACTAAGGCAAAGCATTGGTCCGTACGTAATAATAACCATCTAAGAAACCAAGTATATTATATTGAAACATTTTTTGGGACTTTGCCATCTCATTCTGGGCTCACATTTGATCCTCAAGTGCTGCTGCTACAATTTCCTCTGTAAGTGGTAGTTACTTACCCAGTTAAAATATAGTGTTACGAACCATCATTATTTTGTTTGTTAATAACTACCATACCATATCAAAAGAATGAAATATTTGATAATTTTATGTGCTATGACCAAGTATATTGGGTATTTTGTCACATATTTCGATCTTGAAATTATTTTGAAGTGAGTAGATCAATTGAGTTGAAAAATATTTGGGCTGATCGTTATAATGAGTTTATAGGGCAAAAATTCAATGTAGTACTTAATCACATCACGAACACTGTAAGAATAGGGAAACCTGCATCAGCATCTGTACTGTCAAAAAATAGTTGCACAGACCAATCTATCTGAAAAAAATGTGTATAGTAAGTAATTGGTGAAGGTGTCAGTCAAGAAATGTTCCTGATAAGAACAGGGAACGCAAAGTCAGCAGGGGTCCACTACATTTTCTTGCTTCGCTAAATCTAAACCAAAGGAAAAAGGATTTCCATCATATGCCAACTCTAACTAACTGTGGCTATGACAAAAGTGTCGAGAATGAGTCGACGAAAATCATCAAACTAGAACGAATTTTCTTGTGGTACATAAAAGACCTTCATCACATACTTGAGCCGAATTGAACCAGCTCGAGTTTGTACAAAACTAGCATTTTAGAGCAACATTCATGAAAATAGCTTTTCTACATTCAGTGAGAACTAAATTCAAATGCATTATGTAGCTGCCATACACAAGAGGCTAGACTTAAAGCACATGGCAATTATATCTAGTTAAAAGTTTTTTCTCAAACCGCAAAACATTTTTTAATTACAACTTTTTATCCACATTGCGTTAGCTATGCCTGATCAACTTAAATGCAAATGAAGTTATCACTTCAAAATGCCAATGCCTTGGATCATTTGCTTCACACACACCTAACCAGCCATTCGTGCGTATCTATTCTACTCTTCAGTTAATTAATTGATGATTAGCAGCTTTTTTAAACGACAACATGACGAATTTGAGAGGTTGGTAATAAAGTCCACAAAGCAAGTATTTACACTAATCCAGCAATACATATCTTTCATACAAACGACAACATGAATTCCAGACAGCAATTCTGACAGAAATTATTTCCCAATGCTCTTTGATCAGTCTTACAAACTACCTAAACTCAATATCGCACAGTGAGCCATTTAAATCCTTTTTTTCAATAATCCATCAACAATTGATCTGCAGCTTGCATCAACTCCAGTGCTCCTGCAACCAAATCTTAAGCCATATTACAGAGGAGATGAAAATATTACCCTCTAGAGCCATAACTAACTAACTAACTAAAAGACGGCTGACAAAGGATGTCCATATGTGAGCTCCTATTGGGAAGACATCATCAGGTCGTCAAGACGAAAGTCTTTGGTGCAGACTAAAGACGCAGGCAGACGGATGAAGCCCCCAAAGTCCAAACTGGAGAATATATTGATAATACAGACTTGTGCATATAGGCAGGACTAACTAAACTAACCAGCCATACCTATAGTCGTCTAATATTAGTTGCGTGCACACATAACATATCCTTCTTCTGGAACCAAAGTCGTTTCATTTTCACTCGTTCTCTCTCTCACTCTCTCAGTCTCTGTATCCTACGTCCCTCAGCTCAATTTTCTTCGAGGGGGGCTCTTTTCTTCTGTTGACTGAAATGAAAACAAGCAAGCAAGCTCACTGAAAATCTTATCTTTTAGAAATCCCACAGGAAAATCGATACACCTACTACTACTACTACTACTTGTGTGTATACCATGATGCATTCTCTACAGGATGGCTTGGATCTAGTGTATGTATTATGCGAGTATCAACAAATCCTATAGTGCTATTCACTCTTTATCTCCATACAGACTGGCATTATGTACAATTGGAGACAGCTGAGAGATATTATTACATCGTTATGGAACAAGAATGACTTATTTGCTCGCAGTGTAAAAAATGGCTGCGAGAGAAAACCATTTTTTATTCGTTTTCAGGTCAATGGTAATAATTATTGTTGGTTTCTTTGTTGAATTGATCATTCTGAGACGATGCTGCTAACAAACAAACACGAGACACGTATTCACTGTTTAAAATTAAAAAATTAAATTTTAGCTAGAACTATAGTTAATCCATATTTTAACTATTGATATTATTAAAATTAATGAGTAAGACAGAACATCATAGTCAAAGCGAAGCATTATATGATGTGAGCTTATCTTTGATACCGGGCCAAGTTATTGCTGTAAAGCGATCATGAGCAAAAAGAAATAAGTCCAGTTTTCAATACAAAGGGGCAAAGTTTGTACATAAAAGAGAGCAAACAAGAATGGTAACATAAATGTGTACACAAAAGGCGTTCAACGGAAAACCAAACTATTGGTTCATCACTTCTCATCATATCGTACATATTTTAGTAGTTTAATCATTGGTCCCTTTAGGGGATGAAGTGTACACTCCGTTCCCATTTCTACTCTATGCACACAAATATAGATAAGTTAATATTTATGCCCCCGTTATTGGAAAAGAAGCATGTAAGAACTGTCAATTTTTAGCTACTATTTTGCTCAGGCAAATTGAGTGTGCTGGTTCCATTTGTGCAAGTTAAAAATTCATAAAGATGATTATCGGATGGAAACAATGGTGTGGAAGAATCTTGGCCATCTTTACTGCTTCAAATTTTTTCCATTCAATTGATGGAGCGTGAAGGTTATCTGGAAAGCTATTAAGTTGGAATGTATGCCCTTTAGTTCAAAATTTGAGACTTTTATAGCCCAGATTGCTAAACAATAGAAGTAACTACACAAGGAGTTGCATTTTAACGCCACAAATCTAGTAAGAAACTTTTTCTGGATAAATAGCATTTAAAATGTACAAATTGTGAATATTTGAGTTCCTTTTCGAAACTCAAAACTATATAACTAACACAGCTGAGCTGAGTCTATCGTAATGCATTGCATGCGTGTTTATAGATCTGCTTATTCAGTTACATTTCTCAAACATGCGTGCAAGTAGAACAAAGTGAACGAGTGTATGTTTAGTCTCAAAGAGGTGGATCTCTTTTGTTTTTACTGCCCTATTGGCCCTTTCCCTACCCTTGTTAATCCCAAACTGAGTCAAAGCATCTCTTTAGTTAATAGGCGTGACTTGTTGACGTTTTGTTCTTCCCAGCAACTTTTCCTGCTTCCCATGTCTGATGACCACAGTTATCCAGACTGGCAGGCAGACAACATTCAAATTCATGAAATTCCCTTTCTATATTTTTAGTTATAAGAAATCTATGTATTTGGAATATACTTCCACCGATAAGCCGCGTATTGAGTTTCACGTGCAGTTTACAAAGCATACAATCAAGCCAGCCTTAAAAAATTTCCATTCAATTGACATCAATATGGATGAGCAAGGTTTAAAAACAAAGTACACACATTTACAACATTACATAATTTATTTTGGTCTTTTGCTACATAATGCATGCTAAAATACTGTATGTGAAACAAAATAATGTTTTCAGATATCCCTATTTGGAACAAAGCATTTCTTGCTGAGGATAATTAATTGAATATTTACGCTTCATTATTCACATCACAGCAAGCATACTGTGTGAAAAAAGACCCCTGAATTCGTAGCAATGACCACACTTATATACAGAGAAAAACAAAAATACTCCCCCTGCAAGTGGAAGTAATTACGAAAAGATTCGCTTTAATTTGCTGCCAGTGATAGACGTAAAGTAATACACGATGAACAAGAACCATATCGAATCAACACTTGTATGCATTATAGGTTCACAATAGAAGGCAAATGGATTGCATGATGAACGTGAATTTATTTATTTGTAAACCTACCTACGTGTTTAATAATCATTGAAGGGGTATTTATTTCATGAAAATTAATCAGGAAAAAAACCATTTGTTGTCTGACACTTGAAATTAACGTTTGCATGCACGGAAACATACATGTGAAATGCGATCAATAAGATGAGAACAAATTAAATTCATTTGCTAATTCAAATGTCACGAAATGGCAAAATGGCAATACATTTTCGCTAAGGATCTTCTCTATCTATACTGTTTAATTGCATCCATTTGTGGAAATAAGAAAGTCAAGGCGCATTACTAACTGCAATAAAAAAATCCTATGGCTGTACTGGTGCCACTGTAGCCAATGATCATACAATACAGCTGGGTTTGCAGAGCAAGCCGTCTGAATATGACTGGCAAGCCAGAGCCCTCTACTTAAGGACAATGCAACTTCCTACAGTACCGACTTTCCCCGCAACGCAATAGGAATTTCTTCACACCTCCTCAGCTAAAAGCAAGCCAATGTAATAAGTTGTCGTCATTATAATGGAAACAACAACTTTTCGGCTTGAAAATAAGCTTCCCTTCAATATTTCATAATTATTAGGAGCAAATCAACGGAATTCCCCAAATCACGGGAAAATTCAGTTGAAGGCAAATGCAATACACGAGAGAAAATGAAGAAAAGTTCTAGGTTACGGTTAGTAATAGTAGCGCCATCAGACGGGTGCTTTGTTCACTTTCACTTTGGTTCAAACACTAGATGCAACTTGTGGCCTTTGTTACTGGGATCAACTCCACAAATGCGAACAAAGACTTGTTCATCTCATGAGATTTATACGCTATCACGTAATTTCCAAGCGAACCATTAACGCCTAAAGGTTTTATGGCATGAAAACATTGAAAATTATACGTAAAGTACTCATAGGCCAGACAGCTTCAAAAGAGCAAGACAATAATTTTTTATGACAAAATGTTAAATCAAAGGGAATTCTTTGTCCTTTAATCAATTGGCCTTTGGGACAAGCATGTAAATAGAGCCTTCGATGGATAAATGATAAATGCACACTTCTTACACTCGACATAAGCATTAAAGGGGATGGATAGAATAAGATGTTTGCATGCAGTAAAAGGATATGCACGTGGTGTTAAACACAGATATTTGTACGTTCACTGCATGAATCAAGACTGACTGCATTATGATTATTATTATTATTTTGTGAACATGAACGTTCACGTTCTTCTTCAAGGAAAGAGAGACGAATAAGAACCAACAGAAAGGAAACCATCATCTTACTCACTCACACAGCCAGTTTTCTTTCACTTATTGAATAAAAGGGAAACGAGTGAGAGAGTGAAGAATAAAAAAAAAGAGGAATGCTTGCTAAATAACAAAAGGAAGAACGTAGTGCGTCCATTGTGTACCCGTCTAAAAGACGCCTCAATCACTGCTTCAACAAATCTATTATCTTCTATTCAAAACACCATATTTATTATATCTCTTTTGTTGTTGTGTTTTTGACTCCTATTCAAATCCGCTCCCTGCCTGGTGACAAAAACCCTCCCTGTACACCAAAATTCATTTTCTAGTCTACATGAAAAACTCACTCTCCGTGTTTCGTTCTTGTGCCTCTTGGACAACTTTTTTCCCTGTATGAGTAAATATAGTAGTAGTAGTATACAGTTGTACAGAGAGGATTGAGAGGATTTTCCATGCACACACAACAAACAAGTTATCCAATTTTTTACTGCCACTGGCTTCACCACATGAATATGTTCTGGTCATAGAAACTTATGTGTGGTGGAAATCGTTTCAGGGATGTCACAATGCAGAGACAAACATATTGTATCTATCCTTGCTCTTCTGCCTACACACTACAGTTAAGTAATTTAGCCATGCATCGATTTACGGGTTCAGCTCAAAAACTTGGTTTACAGGAATATGAATGAACTTGGTCGCACAATGCAAATGATGATGGTGATGAGAGTCTCTACATGCATACACTAAAGAAAACATGGTTCCTGCATGTACGGAATGATGCGAGTTTTCACATGTGAGCCAACTTGGGGGCTATGCACAGCAGAGAGAGAGAGAGACACACAGAACTTAACTTTGTGTGGCACAGTGTGTATGAGTGTGTGCAAGGGGAGCATGGCATTGTTGTAAGAGACAATAGAGGGAAAATGATGGGAAGTCAGACAATAAAAGCTGAATGACGCAAAATAATCTGGCATCTTGGAAGAAAAGAACCCTTTCATTGGAGCCGACTGAATCATACTCCAATGGCTACAACATCATATCATCATTGTTCTGTTCTCACTAGACTGGAAGCACAGTACCCACTAAAATACCATACAAGTAATGTGTGACTACCAAAAGTTGGGTTGAATAGTATGAGCCTTGTGTGTGTGTGGACGAGCACACTCCTTTGGAAACATCATCATCTCCAAAAAGTTTCACCATCTTGTTTATTTATTCCTCTGTGGAAAATATTAATGCAACTCACAAAAGTGGAAGTACGGATTAAAGACACACTGGTTCCGGAACTGTCCAGCTGCCATTTTCCCTCCTATAAGCATGTAATTGAATCCAGCACCATAGATAGATAACCAGTAGTATGTGTGTTGTTTGAAATTTGACCTTAATGATGATCTAGCAACATTCAGTCTCTTGTCTTTGAGGTTGTACTCATTTACTGATTTACTGCACACCTTATAGTATTATGCTATCTGTATTTTACTAACTATAACTAATATTATACAATTGAAAGCGAAAACGCTGACTTTTAAAATCTATTTAGTTTGTTATGTTATTGTAGCGCGTGTCTTTAAGTACTCAAATGGTAGTTAATACAACTATACTGCCTGCGACACCTGCTTCCTAAACACGTTAATTCAATTCAAACGGACACCGGCAGCACGCAAACCGAAAAATGAGAATGAAAACATTCAACTTAATGTGAATGTCAGGGTCTAACTCCAGGTAAGGTACACAAATAATATACAGAACATAAATAATGACATCGGGATCCCTATGCGGTTAGCCTTATACTACAAATTCTGAACACTGAATAACACAGGGGGCATAATAATGTTGTAATTGGCTATTGAGTCCAACCAAATCTGGATTTCAGTCAATTAATGAGGGACGTCTGTTTTGATGAATATTTACAACTGCATTAGCAACGAAACGCTGGCAGAAGGACAATAAAAAATCATTTATGAATATGTGGACTTCATTGTCCTGCATGATACCAACAACAATGTATTTCATATTCCCTGTTACATTCATTTTGAATGCATGTGACTCGAGATTCTGCTGGTTCAGCTACCGCTGCCAACAGTAATCTGTATCCATCTGACTGACTTTACTTTCATTGTAAAGAAGACATAATCATAATCATGACATATTAGTCATTCTGCAGTAAAGTGCATTTTGCCATTTGCCATTGTTACTATATCATTACTATGCATATGGGAACATCTACATGCATAACGGAGCAGGACACATTTACTCCCGCATATGAATACTTTTGGAAAAGTACATGCCTATGAATCTTCATGATATATTCACTCCACTTTTCCAGCATAAAAGAGGACAATACAAGTCTTCAACTGGAAGTATATAATTTATGGGATGGTCTATTTTGCATGCAATCATCTTCTCCAATTCAATGCAAACCTTTTGAATATGATGGTTGAGGAAAGCGAATTTATAAAAGCATAATATATTATTTGAACAAATGGAAGAATGCTTACCTTTTCATCCAGTTGTGTCCTGTGGATCAAACGCTCATCTCGAGATTGAGACATTCAGATTCTTTTGCCCAGCTTTTGGACCAAAGTGGCAAACTACAGTTGTTTCCGGTGTCGATAATTTTTCGGTTTTAGAGAAAAAATATTTCCATCTCCAATGCTTGATTATGAAGGCGTAGAATAATTCACAATATTGCAGTCTAGCCTTTGTCCAACTATCAAAAATAACGTTTGACGCAACGTTCTTCATTTCACACAAACACAATAAATTCCCCTGTTTGAAATTAAAACACAAGCGCTCCATAATATTATGTTCCAGTGAAGCACGATTAAGGAACTGAACTGGCAACAATAACATGCTTTGCATGTGCAATTGAAGCTACCAATTAGAGATATGCGCCGAGCATACCATTGACAGCGGCATCGGCGGGTCGGCAGCGAAAGCATAAATAAATACGTATGGTAAATACGTGGTTAGATGCGTGGAAAATTTTTATGTTTGAATTTTTAAAAAATTGCACAACTTGGCTGAGCCCACTATTGAGGATTTATAAAGCTTCTTTCTCTTTTACTAGCTCATTTCTATAATGTTTCCTGTCCACTCTCACCATAAAGAATATTTAATAACAATGGCATAAATTTGCAATATTTAATCC
>Ga0210040_10005289_pt1 | contig 16525 bp, 19 predicted proteins | sample CryGeyCG12114_NA_FD_185462 | JGI IMG/M metagenome (GOLD analysis project Ga0210040, IMG submission 185462) | Groundwater microbial communities from aquifer - Crystal Geyser CG19_WC_8/21/14_NA (SPAdes) (version 2) | ecosystem: Environmental > Aquatic > Deep subsurface > Groundwater | place: USA... | reverse complement strand
TATTATTCCATTCCCTAGCAATACTTAAATAGCCAGATTTGTAATCCATAGTAGTGCAGTGCTGAGACTTTAGCTGCACTAAACTAAAACTAACCTGCATTTGTCGCCTGCCTGTAACTTCGTGCACCACTGGAGAATGCATTATGTAAAAGTTTCCAATCGAGAAAAAATCGAAAACACAGGCCAAAGTCGATGTGAACAATGAGAACCAACACAGAAATGACAACGATAGGTGACACCCAATGAGGGGCAACCCCTTTTCGAAATCGGTGACAGTTTTCACAGTCAGCCATAGCTAAACACTATTATAAATAATTAATAGAAGATTCCTCAGTTTTTCACTACTCCTTGCAGAAACGGAATTGCAGTAATACTGATGATGATGCATAATAGCCACTTAGGAAATAATAATCTAGCTTTGGCGGACAAGAAATGTCAGTTTCATTATCTTAATCCTTTACATAAGTCCAGTGTGGATAAAAATACGTTATTGCTATTCTTAGCCGCCAACATGATTTAGTGATCACTTTCACTAGTTAGTTAGTTACTAATGACAAGGTTGGCTCAACTAGACAACAAAAACAATCACAGTCAATATCTCATTATTCGTGAACTTGTACAAATGGATTGAATAGTAACGAGTACTGGGATGACCAAAAAAATACAGCTTTCATAAGTATTAGATGTATTTTCCCTCGCTATTTGGTTCTAACTAGAAATTCGTGTCTATATTCTTCAAGCAGCAACAATGTAAGTAGGTTGCAAAATATCTGTCCTTTTATTGTGATCCACAAGCACAATTCAATTGATTTGATATCAGTAGCACCAAAAATATTTTTAGAATCTAGTTAGAATGCACTTTTTACTAACCATATATTACAAAAGAACTGTCTCAAGACCTTGCTGAAGGTGTAGTGCACCCAAAGATGAATTGTTGTTCTTTATTATACGAGCCAGCAAAGGATGAGAACATTTTTCTCTCTTTTGGTATGTGCAGTTCTATTATTATTGCGATTGCCAATGTGGCGTATGCACACAGAATACTGACGAGTGCACGTGCATTATATCTTATATGGCAACATATAATGCACCAACAAACTAACTAACTATGCATACATTTCGTTTGCTCTATGTTAACATCCATTGTGCGGCCTCAACAGTACCATTGCAACGCAGGTGCAGTAACGATCATGAATTGTTATCTTGTCTCATACGCAAGAAAACAGTCATTCGTTTTACATTGATGATGAAGGCAGAGAACATTATTGTGAATTCTACATTTTTGCAAGAAACTGAAATTAGTTAGTTAGTTAGTCAATAGCTCCAGCAATTAAACATTCCCCAGTGGACTGTTTAAAGTGCAAAAACTGACAGATTTAGATTCTGTAGTAGTAGCATAGTAGGTTTTACTATAAAGTGAATAGAAATAAATTCATCTTTTGGTCACCGTTACAAGTTTCATTATACACACAAAAGGTATGGCGTGAAGTCCAACTGAACTGCATACGATTAGTTGTATGCTGTGTGTAGTCAGTTTGGATATCACTAACTTCATTTTCTTAATGAATCAGGAGCGTCATAATGTGTAAAAGAAAATGAGGTCGACGGACACACACACTGAATCTTAAAATTATTAATATATTTCGTTGGTTTCATTCATACTTTTATTGTGAGAGCTAGCTAGGGTCTCACTGCAATAATAACTAACTAACTGTACGTTTATAGCTAGAGAGTGAGGGCGAATGACTCTCTATTGACTGTTCAGGCAAACATAACAAAGTCACTCTTGACGGAATTTGAGACTTAAAAAAGGGTTTAAGTCAGGTATGTACATAAGTCAAGTGGAAAATTCTCTCTTCCGTAGTGAATGGGATTGAATTAGAGGTGACAGGAAGGGCGACTCCATGCATGACCATGAGGTTTTGAAAAAAATTAAATTGTTGCATAAATGATAAAATTGTATACAAAAGTTAGCTAACCGAACCAAATTGGGGATAAGTTGTGAACAAGATACGAAGTTTTCATGTATCACACGAGATTTAGTCTTGTCTTTAAGGTGGCTCCATTAATGTCCACGCACTATTGAGTGGTCAGTCAATATAAAGAGTGAAAAAAAGCTATTAGGTAGTTCCACTAGTTAGTAAAAAATAAAATGAAGTGAGCGTGCAACAGAAATTAGAATACACCATGCACCTAATGGTCGTCCTGTAAGTATACGAAATCCAAATTGGCAATGAAAAGGTTTGTTGGGCTCTCGAACATAATGGTGTGCAGTTCAAAGCCAATTTTTTAGGATGACAAATGAGTTTTGAATCTACAGGAGCGGTAATTAGATTTTATTCGCATCACAACGTAGAATTAATTGTACAGGACCGGTAGTAGGTAGTTACTGTTATGGCTAATAGCTGAAACATGTGTCGGTATCAACAGTTAGTTGGTTTAATCAGTGGACTCAGTTTTCGGGAATGATATATATGGAAAAAATGAAATGCTAATTACGCTACTTATGTCAAACCTAGTTAGAGTGGAAATATGAAGAAAAAACATATCATCCATGACATAGTTTTCGGAACGACAAAGGAAGGAGGGCGTCTGCATAGCACTTAGTTTTGTAACATTAATCATAGCGTTATTTGCTATAGGGCCTAGCTTTATGAGTTCAATATTTGTTGACCAATATCTTTAGGCTACAAATGATTTTGCCATTGAGAAGATGAATTTGACACTTGACGTGATAGTTGGTTCAACCTTCTCTTAGTTAACAACATTACGCAACAACTAAAACATTTGGAAGTTTAATAATATGGGCAAGCTGCAAAATTTAGAAATGCAATAATAAACGTAAGAAATAAAATTGGTCACACATTTTACTATTTATTGCGTTTTAATTAAATAGTTTTAAATCGTAACATACTAATGTTGGCAAATGCATTCATTTACTGCCTTATATATTTTACGTTTCCGTAGTTGTAGACGACTCAACCAGCTTATATACGATGAATACTAAAAATGCGTATTTATTATTCCACTGCGATGTGTTACGGCCGCAAGCAATTTTTATTATGTACGCTGTCGTAAACTTACCTATCGGGAAATCATTTGCTCATCATTTGCTCATCATTCACACGACTCACCCATATCCAAAACAACATATAAAACATATTTTTCCTTCCCGTGTTATTGAGCGCTATGATTGTCAACTATAAAATTATCATTTAAAAATATTGTCCAAAAAACTAATGGTACAAAGAAATATCTAATCTGACAAACACCGTTTTAAAATGACTTTAGGTTCTTCACTCCACAAGTTAATTTTCGATTTCACACCATTTGTGGGACAAAAATGCAAATTTTGCCTTCTATTTTCTGGGTTAATCACTACTACTGAAGTTATGTACAAAGTTGATTTTTTTGTTGACCATAATAGTTGCAAAAAATCTAAGAATGGAGTAGTATTTTCTGCCAACAGAACAATGCTGGATACATTTGGCTGCCTTTCAAGAGATTTGGTAATATGTCGACCAACAGAGATCACATTGACCGATGAGTTTTGAGGAAATGCCCTGACACAAAAAAAAAGTCAAATGACCTCATTATTTCTATCTCTTTTACGTAATTAATTATGTCTACAATAAATATTTAGCAGTAGCACGTTTCTTACAGATGGCCAAGCTTCAGCGTTCCAATTGTGCTATCTGTTTCATCTTGTAAAAATAATCGAAAATCAGCAGTGACCACTAGATCGTTATTATTGCACGTAAAGTTCAACAAGATTTGGTAATGATCTCCTAGATTGTTTACAAAATAATTGTTTATGGCATTTGACAATACTGGTATTATTTTAATTTTTGCACACTCACGACAGAAGGGAGCAACATTTCCTTGTATGGAAAAATACGAAACTTGTTCTGATTGTTTTTTCGTCTGGTTTAATTCCAGCGGGTGCCTGGAATGGAAACCCATTTTGTTGCACCTTAAGAAAACAATTTATAAAATGTATTCAATTATCATTAAATAAATTTCACGCAATATTTGTATAATTCTATGAAGCATACTTTTGTCCTAGTTCTGGGTTGCAACCAAGACATGGGGAATCTATAGCAATGAATTCTTCCCAACCAGAACACGCATAGGATGTAAAAGTGCATGAACTTGTGATTGATTCAATGAAGTAATCTATAGCTCTCAAATGGTTGCACCCTACAAATCGCTTTAAACCTAAACAGTAATGTCAGTAAAGTATTGATTTAAATTTTTTACAAACAAATTTAGGGAATGATTTTGGAATACACATAAATAAATACCATCGATTACTGTTCCTTGATCCCGAAATACTTCTTCATAGGCTGATGTATGTTCACATCCAGGTTGGTCTTTCCCAGAATTGGGATAAAAATCTGCATGCCCTATTGGCTCTTCTATTCCCAATCCGCCAAAGGATCCTGGCATCAAATATAACAATTATTGTGAATAATGGATCAATATTTCTTACTTTGTCTATGCTCCGGACAAACAGTCAAGTAAGGCATAAAATAGTTTTCATTACATACCTCCTGCCAAAATTGGTTTGGCATCAGTGTGGATCACATCCACGAAATAAGCATCTGATGGATCCAAACGAGCATCTTGTGGAAAACCCGAAAAATATGGTTCTGCTGGATCTAAGCCTTGATTTTATAAAATTGTATTTGTGGTTGATAAAATTAAGTTTTGCATGAACAATTAATATTATGAGATTTTTGTGTTAATCATAATACACAGCTATTTACCAGATATTCTACCGATTGATAAAGATTTCGTAGTCCGTAGCCACTGCCCAACATATCCTCCTAAGTGAGCTCCAAGAGAGTGTCCTAGTTGCAAAAAGAAAATTCGTAATTTTTCCTAATCTTTAATTTTCTTTTTCCTGAATTAAATGATTTTTAATGAACCTATGTAGTGCACTTCTGAGATAGAAAGTTTCCTAAGATTCTGAAAAATGAATAAAAAACTGTTAATTTCAAACTTACTGCACTAGCATCTAAAACTGCCAAACTTGAACGGAATAGATTACCTCCAATTTAAACATTAAATTACCAATGTAGGCACCGATCAATCGTATATTTGTGATCGCTTGAGCATAAGGTGGTTTGGCTCCACTGGACCAGTCAATTACGAAAACATTAGATTGTGGATCAGCTTTTAAAAGACTATCTTTCATATCCTAACAGTTAAAAATAAAAATAAAAACCTAATCAACGGCTTTAAGAAACGTAAAAACCCAAGATTGGATAAACTTAATACATTGATCCAATATTTGTCTCCATCTTCTGTATAGCCGTGTGTAACCCAATATGACGTAGTTCCTGGGGCAAGTTGCAACTGCATTATACTTTCAGAATTCACAGTTTTCCGTGAAGCATTACAAAGAAGTAAATTGTTGTACAGATAAACTGTTGGGATAATGTCATCCAGTAATTGTGGTAGTAAGAAAAATCCCCGTTTTTCTGCATGTCTTGTGTGTCCAAAACATCCCAATTCTGGGTAGCATTTTGTTTCTGAATCATGTTGATCTTTTTAGGGTAGAAAAATACATTCAAGCATGCAAAACATATTTTTAGTAAACTATAAAAAATGTATGCAAAATAAAAATTATCAGCACTTTTTTAAATACCCAAGTCAGTTTGAAGCCTTATATCGTAAACTGTTGCATTCAATTCTCGTGATTCATGAGGGTCCTTTGAAATATTCATTGTATTCTGGATATCACTTTTTAGTAAATTATTTATGCCACTAATAAACAGCACTGTTTGAATAGCTGCACCGATTCTCGTTCCATTCATTAATGGAAGATGCATTTTGAAGTGTTGCTCAATTGGGGATGGAAACCACAATTCAACCCTGAGTCAAATTTCCAGTTTACTGCACTACCGTAGTAAGTCTGTGTATGAAATACCATACAATACAACTGAGAGTCAGTTTTGAAAGCAAGCTAAAAATACTAATACTGGAAGCTGGAATCAAGTTATAGAATTTTACTCAAGCAAGTGACTCATTCCAAACGTTATGTAGATTATATTAGAAATGGAATTTCTTGCACAATATGATGAGCAGGAAGGAAAAAATAAAAACATCCTATACCATACTAAACTTGTGAGCAGAGGTCAAGTTCATTCATTTTTGTTTGCTGAGAGGACGATGCTCACAACCCAAGAACAGATAACTGCTGTAAAGCCAAATGATATAGCAATCAGAGAATAAGGGACCACACCACAACTCAGTCAGTCAGATCAGCTGACAGTTCATGTACATATACAGAATAAATGCGTAATTTTTTTAAATCAAAATCATTCATAAAAATATGCCAATTTTATGCAATATGGGGTGTGATAAAATTTCTATGTGCTATTAAAAAAGTTTATTTTCTCTTCTACTATATACGACGAATTTAACATGTTTGCAATGCAACACTGCAAAAATATATTCAAGTTTTACACGTCTGTAAAAAAAAGTTTGAGTCTTCTAAAATATCTACTGCCTGAAGGAGTTACTTGGTTGCGGACCCAAATCACCTGCATCATCAGAAATCATGAGTTGAAAATCATTTCTTAAAATTTGCCACACGATTTCATCCACAGCGTCATTATGAAACTGAACAGTCCATCTTCTCAAACCGGGATTGGACTGCACAAAAAATTGCACCGCTGCTGGTGCCACCTTATACACGAAACAAAAAATAAAAACTGCATGCTTATGTAGTTAACATGCAAATTAAAATGTAAATCAATATTTTATGTACTTTTGGGCATCCTTCTAAAACCAAATATTTGAGCTTCTTGAACTGCATTCCCAAATAAAAGCTGCAACTTGTCACTCGAATTCCAATATTGAATAAACACAAATATTCTAGATCAGTTAGAGAATCCAAAGAATATCCAATTTTGGTCCCAGGCGCTGGGTTGTAATTGCCACAGTTATCATTCACAATTTTGCAATCTTTCTCAGAGATCCCTGTGAGCCCAAAATCCGTCACACTTTCCACGTTGGTTAAATGCAGTTTTTTCAGCAGTGGCAAATTGCTGCAAATGCATTGAATATCAGAATCTCCCATTCTCGTACATTGATGAGAACTGTCATCTCGAATAAGCAGTTCAGTCAATTTTGAAAAACACTGAACAATAGTTGACACTTTCACAGTCTGTATTGCCCATTGAGAGCAGTTGTAAAATGTGAATTTAGTCACTTTGGGTAGATCCAGTGTCTCAGAAATCATAGATTGCAAATCAACTGCTCCGTGCGCTTCAATATAGTATTCTTGTAGATTAGGAAAATCTTTGGCTAGCAAAGATACCAATTTATCATCAAATGTGGGCACGCGAATGCAAGTTACTGTTGATGGAATAGCCGAGAGTAATTGAGAAAATTGGGAGAATATTTGGAATCGAATTCGAGGCAAAATCACTTTTTCCAAAGTGTTAGTTTGAGATCGTAGAAAGTTCTCCAGAATACTAGCACTTTCATCTGCAGTGAAACTAATTTCGCCTCCATATAGACAAAAACTTCGTAAATGCATCGTATCACATGGAATTTTGTGGATAACTTCTTTGGAATACCGCTCGATCAGTGTATTTTCATCTCTCATGTTCCCCAAAGGGTCTAATAAGTAAGCATGGAATGCTTCTAGTGTTTCCTTGTGTTTGCAAACTAGTTCCACCAAAGTGCTGAACAATTCTTCAGTCGTCTCGTAGATTTCATCGAGATCGTCTTGGCCCGAGTCTAATTTACTTCCCGCCACAGAACGGCAACAGAAAGACAACTTTTCAATAACAGTTGAATAATGATTGACAAATTTGAACATGTATAGAACATCGTGGGGATCTTTGACGCGAAATTCTAAAGCTTTTAAATTCGGAAATTGCTCCATTTCCTTCATTTTTAGATATTCGGAGAATCGAAATTTCCATTCTTCCTCGTCGTAAGGCCATTTAAATGTACATTTACGTACTATTAGTTCCTCCAGGGATGGGCAAGAAGTCAGAAGTTTTAGAAACGACTCCCAATTGAATGTTTTGCAATGGACCAGTTCAAGTGTACGCAAATACATAGCTAAGGTGATGGGAAGCATGGGTGCAATGCGTTGAGGCATAATTCGCTGGAATCGAATGTGCCTTAAGCCAGGTTCCATTCGGAATAGTTTTTTGTACACATCTTCTGCATATTGAGCTCTTTCGTTTGTTACCAAAATGAATGTTTTTCTGGAAAAATTTGTGAAATTTGTCACTTGGTGGTTCCAATGTTTGCTAACGAGTCGGCTTGCTATAAGATCCCATCCAGGGAGTTGATTCAAAATTCGGCGAAATACTCCCAACTGTGACAATATGAAATTTTTAATATGAAAATATTAATATGCAGCGTGCGCCATGCATTAATAATGTCAGCTTACTGGTAGATCATCTATTGTTTCGACCACATTTTCGTAGACTTTGCTCCCCCGCAACTCCTTGAATCGGTGATTGTTACTACTTTTACCAGCAGTTGGAAAAGATAGATTCTCAATTTTTCGCTGCAAATGGGAAAGTTTAGCATCTTGTGTCTCGATATTTTCTGCTGAAACTTGTTGCGAGACTGTATTATTATAATCGCGCCCATTGTCTGCCATGATGAGGTGGTATATAGCTTTTATAGTGGCCTATAGTTTGCACAACTAAGTAAATACATAAATTTATGTAGCTACATTGTAACTAAACGTGAAATTTGGGTCGTTTTTTCTGAATTTTCGTAACTCTGTCAGCGTAAATCGATGTTTTCAGAGTAACGTATGCAATGGAATGGTTTTACCTTGGAAACATTCGAGTGTCAAAAACGTGTATGAGTTTACAAAGCGTACCATGTAATGGAAAGACCAAAGAGTCATTTTATTATTCAGTTTTCAAGCCAATATACTTGTGGTGCAAAAAAATCAAGGGGAATTCAGGGGAAATCATTTAAGTAGTTTGTAGACGTTTTGGATTTCAGGTATACCGAAAATAATGGATTCCTGGAATGTTTTTTCTTCAGTATTTTCCGACCCCACTCCGTTATCTACAAAAATCGAATGTATTTTCAGTCAGCAGTTCCAAGAAATGCAACAATCATTTTTAAATAAATGATTTTCTAATAATCTATTTAAGATCACACCTTGTGCTGACCGTGAAAAGCAATTTTTTGCAAATTCGGGATCAGTTGGAATCCATAATACACAGCTAAATCTGTCACATGCTCAGATAAATTCCTCATTTCCAAAAACTGTAGATCTTCAAAAAACCAAAATCAATTGTTAAATTTTTTGATAGCTCTGTACATAAAGTCAGTGTGAACTACTTACTTTTTGCTTCGAACATAGCCACCCGTTCCGTCTCAATAGGCAAAGAGCAAACTCCACTACTTTTAATTTCCTCCATCTCTTCCCAAGTTATGCAGCAAATTCCACTATCCGTAAGTTTGTGTAGTTTAGAAACCTTGAGTGATCTCAGATGCTTCAATTGGGAAACGATAATATTAAACTCCGAGTTCGACAATGACCATGCATCACCAAAAACAGGGGATTCAAATTCTTCTGCATTATCCAGCAATTCAAGCTCATGTAAATGTGGAAACTCCTGAACCAGATCCAGTACATCAAATCCAGAAAACCCGTCGTTACTTTTAGCATTCGTAACACGTAGAAGTACAACTGGAAGTCTCTTGCAAATGTGTCGACCAAATGTTGAACGCACATGTCGACACCTTACAATCGACTTCGTGTTAAACTCTTGATTTGTCAGATTTAGGAATTCGATTCCTCTTATCGCATAAACTATAGGCATGGATCCCATGAGAAAAGCATCCACATCCCTCATATACAGAGAATATTCATGTTGGCCAGAAAGTGCGCGCGGAAAATGGGAAATGAATCGATGAAAAGCGCGATTCCAACGCACTCTACTGAGCGAAAATCGCTGTAGTTTAGTTTGCGTTTGTAAAAATGGCACCAAATACTCCTCCACTCTGCCATCTGCCAAATTGGCAACTGGGAAATTTAAAATCAAGAATCTCAGATTCAGATTTTCATGCCATTTGAATGACGGAGAGAGGAAGACTAAAAATTCGCTAAATGGGTCGTAATTGTCCATTGCCAAGGCATAATCAGCTTCTGTATCGACTCGGTGGTTCCATTTTATTCGTAGACATTCCAATGTAGAACTATTTTGGCAGACCAGATTAGTTAGTGCTCGATATAGTTTGAGTATCTTTTTGAAATGCAAAGGTTGTCCTGTAGTTCGAGAAAGGTCGACGTCGATAAGAGTCAAAGATCGACATCCAGCGGCAATCAGCAATTTAAGGTAAATTAACGTAGCATTCAAATCATATAAACATGATCGAAAAGTGGTCAGGTTGGAAAGATTGTGAAGACCCTGTCGCCATGTTTTACGGTAAGTGTGCCAACCATGCAAAAGTTTGAATGAACCCCAGGATTGTTCATATCGTTGAACTGGATACCAGAATTCGTGTTCTCTCAAGTTTATATGGCGGACATTTGGCAGCGCTTGGATGAAGTGGTAAATAAATTGCTCAAACATGTGATCGCCTTCAAAGATTGTCAAATGTGATATTGTTTCCAAGCTGTAGTTGAGTAGTCCATTTGCTTTAGTTTTTGAAGGCAGTGATAGTGCTTGGTGAATGTAAATTTCTCCCCAATGTGCCATCAAATCTTTGTCCCATTCCCCTTTGAAAAATGATTTAGCCACAGGACTACAGTCTCGTACTGCTAACGGATGGCGAACGTGAAGTACTCCTTTTGCTCCTATCTCTGGTTTTAGAAGATTGTTCCAGTTAGAGCAAACTAGTCGGGCTGATAGTTGACTGATGAAATCCAATGAGAGAAGAATTTGCTTCTCCAAGAAAAACTATGCTTTAAAAAATATTTAAATATTTGACCATTACAAGGGTTCAATAATGGCTTTAGATTGTTAGAATTTAAGCTGGAGGGATATGGATTATACGCACAGGGATTGTTGCGGGCGACATTATCTGGCATTTTAGTAATCTCCGCCCTTATTGTTTTGGTTGATTTATTGTCATCATGATGAAAAATTTGGAAAAGTTTAGAATGCTTAAATAAATCTGCAAAGGTATGGTATGGTAAACAGGCGCAGGGTTGCATTTTATTTGGAAAGCATAATACTTTACATGATTTTAATGTTTGTTGCCTAGAGACTTGCAGAGCATCTGCTGTGCAATGAAAAATTCGATAGTGGACAAAATGAAAAGTGCTATACTACAAAAAATATTGTATCTATAACTTACCCCAATCAATGACAATGGAATTGAACACTGAAAATATTCAATTAAAACAGTCATTTAAATCTATACAAACTCGATTTAGAAATGGAATCAACGCGTCTAAAGTAGCCAATGATTCCAAAATTCTTGCAAATTCGAGCAGAAGACAAATTGGTCAAAAGAATTTTACCGCACCGGAAATTAAGCATCTTGACTTTGTCACGAGGACTAGTGGTATTATTAAATACTATTTAACGGCAAATTACTCTATAATACATAAATATTTGGTAAAATTCAGAAAATTAATTTAAATACTTTATGAATACATCCTCAGTGCAGATGCTAGGTCATTGGGGAAACAAATATGGTGCTAATAATGCTATTCAACGCTGCTGCAAATATTTAAAGTCACAAAAAACTGAATCAATAAGGAAATACAGTCAAAGTCAAAAGGACGATGATTTAAGCCCGTGAGTATTTCGCAATTCATTTATCAACATTCCATTCATTCACAAATAAAAACTCATTCAGTATAGTCTCCATGTCGTTATTTAGTATAGCCAGGCGTACCAAACATGGACTTTATTTTATTTTGCGGCAAAAACAAAGTTTTGAGGTGTGCCCTGAACATTTAGAAATCATGCAGAGAGTGGTGAATATTTTGAGACCAGTCACCTAACTTCAACAGTCAGTTTATTCCAGTTTAAATTAATTTATTTCAGGTTCCTTCATCGGAAACACGTGTAATTCTTAGTTCAATATACTCAGTGGCTTACAGAATAACAGAAACTCTGCAAAACTCAAATGCTTTAGTCAAAGATTTGGTGCTGAAACTATCATACAGCCAATCGAAAAGGCAACCCCTCACCTCCAAAGAGGTACATTTCACGAAGGAAAAATGCATCTTAGGTTCGATATCATGGATAACAACATTGGCGCTGTTACATATTCAACAAGATCCTCTAGAAGACTCCAAAATGTATAAAAAGTCTTTAGCTCCCATGTTAGAAGAAACCGCTACAAAAAGCATCGACGCATATAACCACTTACTCCATGCGTTGCATACAATTGACTGTTGTCGCACAAAAACAGTTCAGTTCGTACAAACTACTTTTTTTTCATTTGCACGTGCATGCGCGAAGCCCAACAGCAGTCTAAACCAAATGTTCAATCTGCACAAGCTGCGGAAACTGAAAAAAAGTCTTCCCGTTTCAGCTTATCAGTCTTCAACTCCAATAAGTGCAACGGATTCATCGTTTAAAAGCTCAGAAGATTCTTCAAATGATTCCGGAGACTTACAACAATTCATTCAACGACAACCAATGTATGATAGAAACCATTATTATCGAAGTACGGTGCGCATTTTATACAAACCTAACGATCTTGAAGAGCCTTGCAATTGGCTAGGATTTGATAACTCAGATTCGGCCGAAAAATTTCGCATTATAAACCTTGGTGTAGCTTCATTAAATTCCCTTTTCGATACCATGATAGCCGATGTAAAATCTTTGAGAGAAGCATACGCAAGCAAAGTCATGGACTTGATATCAAGACTGGACAAAGAATTTCGACAATTGACGAACGCAAAACTAGGGCTGATTTCAAGCGAAACAAATAATTTGTTGGAAGTTATAAAAATCCTGTTGGATTGGACTGACATGCTCACATTGGGAGCAAATACATTAAGATTGTTATATAGTGAAGCCAGGCATATTATTCATATTTGCTACGTAAATATTAGAAGGGCAGAACCGAATGGTTGGGTGAAATGGTTACTGCCGTATTCAGCTCTGTTGGGCAAAGTCAGGCCAAAAGATGTGAATGAAGTCATTGTGAAACAAATGCTATTGTATGATATCCGCCCGGAGCGGATCGTACAAGTTGAAAACATGATTCTGTATTTTCAAGATAGTGATTATGCAAACATATGTAAAGAAATTCCTGTGACCTTCAAGGAAGGGCAAACTATTTTTCAGCTTCAATTACAGTAAGTTTTATTGCAAACCTGTGCATCAAATAGCGCTGATTAGATACGAAAATATAGTGAAAAACTAAAAAAAACAATGCTTATATGCTTTATTTATTATGAATATAGGAGTAAGGATAACGTGTTCACTCCAAGTTCTGTAAAGCTAATGAAAAATTAGCTAAACCGAAGAAAGAAGAAGGCAGACTTTAGCTTGACAACAAAAAAGTGAATGAGTTCTATAAATCATTCTGTGCAAATTTGTAATTGCGCAAATCGGTAGACAAGACTATCCCTACAGTTTCTGACCAAAACTACAGTAGATTCTTGATTGTATTGAGTCATAAAATCTAATCCTAAGTAAGCGCAATATCCTACTCCAGTACATTTTCCAATCACGTAAGTTTCACAACCAAACTCAATAAAACCAATGGGACGTCTACTCATGTTATTTAACACGCTGGTGGCATCTTTAGGTAGCCATAAATTATTAATCACGTCATTGTAACACTTAGATACATGGGTAGAGTCATATACGCCATGATGAATAGTAGGATCAGCTTTAATTCGAATTTTCTTACGCTTTTTCCGCATGAAAGCCAAATTTTTCTGGTGTGTTGATCTCAAATTTGCACGGACTTGAATATTTTCGTCTTCTTTTTGAGGTTCAGTGTGCACGCCGATAAACAGTTTGGAGTTTTTAACCACCTCAAACTTTTTCAAGTCTTCAGCAGTTGGAATGCAAATTACTGCGCCTCTCTCAATTGTGCCTCTTTGTGAAATAATCAGTCTAACGGGAATCAAGCATTGAAATGGATCCCTTATATTCAAAGATGGTACAGGCTTGAGAGGCTTCTTTAAATGGCTCTGAATTATGTTTAATTGACTGTTATCTCGAAGAACGTAAAACTTATTCACAGTGGCAGTAAGAGATAAACATGTGATCCAATATTGGAGCAAAATATCCCAAGACACAGAAAAAGGAAATGGACATCCTAATTTAATCAAATTCGGTCTTTTAGCTGGAGGAAGTTTGAAATAATTTTCCTGAATCTCTTGCTCTAAAACTGCTCTCTCTTCAATTCCGGATAGAGAATCCGGAGATAAAAATGTGGAAGAGTTTTGAAATTTTCTAAAAAAGTCAAAATGCTCAGCATCCCGAACTCCAGAAACTCGAACAGCTCTAATATGAAAAAAATGTGTTCAAAATAATGCATCTTGTAACATCATTTTACTTATCATTCATGCAAAAAAAATCTCATACCTGAAAGATAAAGCCAACCAAAATGCCATGCACCAGCCAGCAGGTACAATAATGTCCCATCCACCATTACGAACCGGAGAAGGTTCTTTGCCACATAAAGTTTGGTTAATTAAAATTATAGGAATCTGGTTTTCATCGATTCCGAGAGAAATATTGGATCCTAAAAAATAAAAGGCATTTAAAAATGATAGAGGAGCTGTGACTTTATCACCATTTACTGCAAATCAACACTGTCGATCATCTCACCTGGAATAAGTAATTCTGAACGACGCCTACTGAATTCTGCATCACTCATTTTTTCTTGAACTAATTGTTGCCTTAAACTTTGAACTCTGAGAGGACATTCTGATTGTGAACTGGAGTGTTCATATGGTAAAGATTCACTAATATCCATGTCTAAATAATCATTTTCAAGGTCATTAACTCCTTTCAACCTTTTTTCTGGCAAAAATATTCTTGGATCCCGAACGCTAAGGCACAATATTGATCGATAGGGCACCATATGAATTCCTTTGATGCTGTCCCAGTGCTTATTTTGGGTCTGTAAAGCATTGATATATTCTCTATTTGTTTGCCACCAGTAGGTTGAATTCACGGATTGTGCTGCGGAAGCCCACAAATCATCAAAAGGCGAAGAATGCAAAATTTCTTTCAAAACACCTGTCGATGCCGGACCACATAAGCGAATCCTATTTAAAGCACCATCAAGATCTGTTAATGATACATCCGTGGAGGCATTGATCCACTGCGAGCGTTGAGTAAGCCCTTTAGGTTTCAATTTTGCCTCATCGATAGTGGCTTCCAAAATAACTTCGTCAATTAAAGGAACAGTTATTTTATAAAGTTTAAATGCGGCACACAATTGACTGATTACTTCTTCCTTGAAAGAGGGGTGAACCCATAGCCATAATTGGTTCTCTTGCATCCATAAAAACGTTATGTGTCCAATGTAGCCGTATGGATATTCGCCAGCTTTATAAAATTGCAAAGATCCTTCTTGCCGTGTGTTTTTGTACATGTTAGAGTTCAGACTGAAGCCAGTCCCAGTGGGCACAAAATTACTTCCAATAATTTCACAAATGTGTTCCCTGGGGCCCATAAGTTCAACACATGAGTAAAAAGAGATATCCCTCATTGTGCAGTATTTTGTAAACGCACGGTAAATTGCTCTGTATCCTTTGTCACACGCAGCTATAGGAACTTTAAATCCCCATTTGTTCTTCATATGAAACCTTTTATAATAATCATGCAATATTATCATTAGAAAGTAACACTATTGCTCGGAATTATTTTGTGAAACGACTATACCATACCGTTTGGCATGCCAAATATGGGTTTCGAGCCATTTACAGGTCCCTTGTCTTCGATTGTATTCTGATAAAAGGTTACTTTTTCTCCGCCTATGTTTCCGCGACGGTTTCTTAGGCTTTTTAATCACGCCCCCTGAACTCTTTTCTACCTGGGTGAGATGAGCTTGGCGAATTCTGGAGGGCACTCTTTTCGCGTTGTGACTAACTGCCCGACGGCGCATATGTTTTGGAACATGTTGAAAGACCAAGCCCTTACTCGATGGACCACCAGTGGCAGCTATGGAAAATTCAGAATAACAGAAAAATTTGCTTTAAATCATCGTATTTTGAAATAAAATCTAACTAAATAATTTTCTTAGTTACAATGAACTACCTAGTGTAGAAGTTAATGCTCCGATTTCTTGTATTCTACACGCTACAAATCTTCTTACAGAGAGCTGCTCATCCAAATCCTCCGTGTCTTGTGAGCTCATTATTGCTAAAGTTGGTTCTATAGTTAGTTAGTTTAGTGAGTTAAGATCAAACATAGAAAATAATTGAACACTGGAGTCCAGTTTCCAGTATTACCTTGATAAATGATACAGTAGAGTTGGATGGATAACAACTTTCCGAAAGTTTGTGAACTAACCACAAATTATGCCATTCAATCAGTCCACTAATTAGAATATACACATGGTAGACAAAAATATAATTGTCGGTTTTGTC
>Ga0210040_10005288_pt1 | contig 16534 bp, 16 predicted proteins | sample CryGeyCG12114_NA_FD_185462 | JGI IMG/M metagenome (GOLD analysis project Ga0210040, IMG submission 185462) | Groundwater microbial communities from aquifer - Crystal Geyser CG19_WC_8/21/14_NA (SPAdes) (version 2) | ecosystem: Environmental > Aquatic > Deep subsurface > Groundwater | place: USA... | reverse complement strand
CAGTTGATTCTGCTCTTTCCTCTTCTTCTTGGACATCTTTGGGACTGCATTTTCTTCTTCCTCGTCGGGAATATCATCGTTATCATCGTCGAAGTAGATCTCTGGCTTTTCAGGCTCCTTTGCTGTAACATCTTCCTTGTCTTCCTCGAATTTGCCGATTATGTCTTTGTACAAGTCGTAGAGGGGGTTGCTCTCATCCATGATGAACGGCTCTGTATTGAAGGATCCATTCTTCGGTGTACCAGGCTCTGTCTTAATTCCATTCGTCGCGGCTCTGCCGTCATGCGACTCCTCCTTGATCGCCGGCTCGGGCGTTGGCTCTGTCTGTGGATCAGGAGTTGCCTGAGAAGTTGGCTTTCGACTGTCAGTACAATCACTAACGTGCGCCGGTTCTGTAAATACCTGTGATTTCTGCGCCTTCTTCTTCGCTCGTTTGAGCTGGTTCTTGGTTTGTTTTGTATTTGCCGAAGCCATGGTTGCTGGTATGTGGCTGTGACGATGCTAGCAGCAATTAATACCAGGTACAGACACGGACACTAGGTACCGCGAGAGATAGATGGACAGAGATACGGAATGAAAGAGCACAACTGAAGCGCAAAGTCACGACTGCACTTTGCTTGATGCCAAGTCCGAAGAAGGTTCGGATCATCTTTATGCCGTATCATTTTCCATACGAGCCTCGTTTGACGACCTTGATATCACGCATGTTATCACGTTGATGTAGTCCAAGCTGTCTTATCACCGCTAAAGTAGTCAGTATCTTACGCTTAGGATTCTACATCAACCTATTGCAAGTATTGCACTGTCCCAAGCTATCATTACAACATGTCATACAAGCGGAAGTCGGACAGTTATCTTAACGATACGAGGGGGCCGGCAAAGAAGGCTCGGACAGAGGCAGAGGACCATGTAGACCTTATCCCACGCTTGCCACTCATCAAAGATCCGAAACTGGAGAAAGCAGTCTTCACCCATCCAACTTATGGTGGTATGGAGAAAGAAGAGTTCGTCACCTACGACCGACTTGAGTTTGTTGGTGACGCAGAAATCGAAAGAATGGCCACTCGGCTAATCATTGAGACTTTCAAATCCTTACCAGCAGGCAAGATGTCCCAGTTGCGCGAGCTTCTTGTCAAGAACGACACTCTTTCACAGTACACAATCATGTACGGCTTTGATAAGAGATTAAGGAGAAATCTACCGGAGAATTTCGGGAAGAACCAGAAGGAGAGTCAGAACCTCAAGATGTACGGCGATGTGTTTGAGGCGTATATTGCAGCAATCATACTTTCAGATCCTATTAATGGCTATTTCGAGGCTGAAGAATGGCTTCATGAGCTGTGGACTGATAAACTCAAAGATTCTGCCGTTGCCGACCTTGTCAAACCGAACAATGCCGGTAATAAACAAATACTGGCCACCAAGATCCAAGCAAAAGGTACCAAGATCGACTACAGAGATGAGAAGCCTCGGATCATGCATAAAGGCAAGGGTCTGGAAACATACTTCATCGGAGTATTCTATACTGGTTTTGGCTGGAAAGATCAACATCTCGGAAGTGGTGTGGGAGTGAGCAAGGGTGCTGCAGGAGATAGAGCCGCTGCTGCAGCGTTGGAGAACCCACTGATGCTGGAGATCAACAAGGCAAAGACGGCAGAAAAAGAGAAAGAGAAAGCGCGCTGACAGGAGCAACAATCGTACGGCGCGACTCGAAAAGGGTTGTAGCAGAGAGACTCATTCAGTTCTTGCCATGGTAATATCCTAATCATACATTCAGCTGATTGTTGGTCGTGCCGTCCAGCTCAAACCATGCAATCAACTCCAGTCATTGCAAGGCCATGCCATGCATAGAGCTTGAAATCAACCTCGACGCATATTGCACACATGAACGGTATAGCTCACAAGTTTAAAATTTGTCCTTCAACGCTGACTTTTCCAGTACGTTGCCGGAGTGGCTGTTCCCTTAGCTAGCACTCAACACCACAATGCTTCGCAGTGCGACCAGGAATGAATGCGTTACGGTATGTCATGCGCAGTGCCGACAATGCTCGAGCTCTCCAAGCATCGCTCATCAGCGATTTTCTTTTCTCAATTCTGAACCCATGTCGATATCATTGGCCTTGTCGACATCCTCCTTGGCTGCGGCTTCCTGCTCGTCTGAAGCAGACTGGGCCTTGCTTAGCCTCTGTGAACGATTACGGACATCGTTGACCCGATCCGCGATTCCGTCCTTTAGCCCCATATCACCTTCGATTTGCAACGTCTTTCGGGAATTGCTCTTCGACCTTGCCGGGGTTAACGCAGTCGGCTGTTTGTACCAATTCCGCTTTATGGCTCGTTCTATGAACGTATTACTGATCTCATTGGAGAGACGCTTCTTGCTGTGTCTAGCGCGCTGCTTATCTCCGTTGTTGCTGTCTTCTTGGTTGTTTTGCTTCTCTTGGTCGTCTTCTGCGGCTACCAATTGCTCCTCGGCATCGTCGACTTCGTCGGACTAAGCAAACGGAAGACTTGGATCGAAGGACTGGTCAATTTCGCTATCAAAGCGTTCAACGTATCGATAGCCCCCGGACGGCTCCACCTCAAAGATACCACCGCTGCGTCCTGCTGCATTACGTCGCAAGCGCCGTTCGGTGCCTGTTGGTTGGAAGAAGTTCACTAGCTTGGGATATCCAGAGGTCGAGGATGCAAAGCCGAACTCTGATGGGTCGACCTGTTCGAAACTTGGAGGTAGGTCCTTGGGGACCTCGCATACAATTGAGCGTGGTCCCCGTGTCGATTGCGAAGGACTTGAATTCCGCTCCTCGCCTAGTGACGCGTTAGCAAACACCTTTAGGCTTGCTGGAGTCACCGGCGAACTTTTGCTGGTTGAGGACAGTGTATCGTGGTCGGACATTGATGAAAAGTGGGATTGGCGGTGCAAAGGATCTAATAAAAAACTGCGATGAATACGGAAGTTCGCGTACAGATGAAGGTGACGGATTGCAAGTTATGATGATGGAAAAGCACGAACGACAACAACCGAGCCCGAACGACTCAAATCACAGGCAATCGATGTAGGGATCTGTTGTGCCTGATCCAACGCGTCCTAGACAGTGTTCGTTCGATGGACTCACGCCGCAAACGCGCCAACGAACACTTTGTTGGAGGACTCCTTGGCCCATCGACGAAAGTGATGAATTGCATGAAACGCATGGAAAGGCATTTTAATTGTACACCGGCCATCCGAAACTGAGATTATTTTCGCTTATCGACCTTCAAACCTCGGACTCGGCCACGAAAGAAGTCTGTGGTATGTCAACTCAGCATTCTCATACTGCGTGGACGCCATGGCCTTTCGAACACGCAAACAGCGCATCGTCTTGTCTTGCTGATGGTCTCTAATGGAGCTGGGTGGTCCCTTCGAGCTGAACGTGAGCTGAGCAGGCTTCCAAGAAGCCCAGATCGCGATGATAACTGTTACGCATCCGAATCTCTCGATGTATCCGTGCTGACGACGTTGGTCCGGGTGAACATCTAGTGTGTGTGGGTGTGTGTGTGTGCATCACAACGGACGATATCCATCTCGACTTCCCCTCCTCGCCGGCCCGCCTCAACGAGCTTTGTAATCACCGCTTCCGTGCCGTTCCACTGATCCAGACCCAAACCAGCGCCGACCGCAAAGCCTATCTCGAAAGTCCGCCATTCCCATCCCGCCAAAACAAGCGAGTCCACCCCGCCACCCACCCGAGCAGAGAATGCGAATATGCCGCCTACATCGAAGGACAGCAACGCCACAGTCCGACCCATCAAACCACCCAGCCACACCTATCACATACCACCAGATCCCGCGTAGATGTCTAGATATGACTAGACATGTAAAAACCAAACCCATCTCCCTCCGAACCGGGGAATCCGTTCTTACTCAACCCTCCCCCTGTCTCTAGTTACAGCGCCAGTTGTGCACCTCAAGCAAGAACGGACAAAACAAACAAACAACCCCCTCCCTAGGTCACCTCACCTTGTCTACCTAGGTATACTGGCCCCCGAACACGTCCGCTCGATGCTTGCCGCTCGCCGCACGTGAACAACACGAACACGGACACGGAGGCACCTCAGCAGATCACGCCCCCTCTTCATCATTAGTGCTGGCGGGCAGGGGCGTCCTCCCTTTTCGTCGGGTGACTATTGATGCGTGACTGCCGCATTGCGAAGCACTGTAGTGGAGACCTGGGAACCGGCGGGGAGAAGATGATGATGTCGATGATGAGGAGGAGGATGATGTTGTTGTTGTTGTTGAAAAAGCACGCAGTTCAGTACTACTGAAGGAAAAGCAAGATACTTGAGAAAAAGAGTTGGAGTAAAAGTTGGGTGGGTTTACGTCGAAAATTCCGGGTCCAAGGAGAGGAGAGGGAGGTGGGTTAAGAGGATGGTAGGTAGACAACCACGAAGCGAAAAGCGCCTGTACTCCATGCACAATCTCATTTCATCAAGACTGAAAAAACAGATTTGAATCTAGAAAGAGCAAAGCTCACGAGGATGGGATCACGATTTTGCTATGGGTGTCCTCGCTATTATGTACGCTGTTGCAAAAGTATTATACAACATCCTTCACTTCTTCCCGGCCGCCTTCTTCGTCTTCAACTTCGCCAACAGTCCCTTGAAGGGATTCTTCCCTCTAAACCGGAGGAACGTCGCGAAATACACCACGATCCAGTTGAAGACGATGAAGCCGCAAAAGATGCCAAAGTCGCGCCAGATGTTCGAGTAGTAGACGCTGAAGCCGCGCCCGAACTCGTCGCCCGTGGCGTACTGGCAGAACTCGCAGATGCCGTTGGCGCCGACCTGGACGTAGCCGCCGGCGCTCTGGATGTAGGAGCTCGTGTAGGACTGGCAGGTTAGGCCTGGTGGGGCGTAGAAGCGGGTTGCTGTTGCATCGCACGGGTTGATCGTGGATGGCTAGAAAGAGTGATTAATTTGGGGTTTGCTGGAGCGGGAAAAGGGACATGACTTACCGACGGCGAGGAAGGCTTCGAGCAGGTAGTGAAATGGGGTGGCCCAGTACATCCACTCGCGCCAGAAGGTGGGGATTTGTGCCGCGGGCACGACGACTCCGCAGAAGGAGACGACGAAGAGGAAGAATAGCGGGACGAGTAGGGAGGCGAGAAGTTCGTTGGGGGCGAAGGAGGCGATGGCCTGCCCGAAGCTGACGTAGTAGAGTTCGAAGAGGAGGACGCACAGCAAAGTGAATCCTGATGCGAAGGGGGACACGCGATACCCGAAGATGCCCCACCACCAGCAGCAAAAGTAGACGCAGCCCGCGATTATGCTGTAGGGTATCTCGACCAGGACGGCCGAGGTGGTCCACGCGAACCAGGAGTAGATCTTTGCGTTATTTTCACGGGCTTGGAAGAGGTTGCGGCTGTTGAGAAAGACGGGTTGAAGTTGTTGGATCAGTGGTGGGCAGATAGTGAGAGTCATGAAGATGGAGAACAACCGTGATTGAAAATCGATGGTGGCATATCTAGTAAGCTTGTCAGCAGGAGGACGTACAGAATGAGGCAAGAGCACTTACCCAAGATGATAAAAGGTGAAGCAGTTGAACAAACCAGTGATGATGTGCAGCATGAACTTGCCCACAATGTAGTTCGGTGTTCGCCAGTAAGCAACGAAGGAACGCTTGACCACGGCAATTGTTTGTGTAGTCAATGGCATGGCGTACTCTCGATCGTCTTTGAGGTTCTTGGACAATTCAGCGTGTTGGCGCTTCTCGATCATCTCGGCGATCTCGTTCGAACGGGCTTCATGGTGCTTGCTGTTCGCCCAGACGTCTCCCCAATCTTTACCCTTGTAGTCGGGGTTACCTGCTCCGATAACTTCCAGCATGTACTCTGCAGGGTTGGAGTCTGGAGGACATTTGTTGCCACCATTCTCCTCGAAGTATTGGATAAGGTCTTTGCTATCGTGGCCAAGAGGGCCATGGTATGCGATTCTGCCACCTGCTTTAAGGAGTAGCAGTTCGTCAAAATGCTCGAACAGCACGGCTGAAGGTTGATGGATGGTACACAGAATGGCTTGCCCGGCGTCAGCCAATTTGCGGAGAAATCTGACGATATTGAATGCCGCTCCGGAGTCTAAACCGGAAGTAGGCTCGTCGAGGAACATGAGAAGTTCTGGCTTCGACGCGAGTTCCACACCTATTGTAAGCCGTTTTCGCTGCTCTTGGTTGAGACCTTCACCGATTGTGCCAATGATAGCACCTGCGATGTCACGCATCTCGAGCAGATCAATAATGGTCTCACAGTATGCATACTTTTCCTCCTTTGGAACCTCTTTGGGCTGACGCAGCAAAGCCGAGAATTGTAGAGCTTCTCGTACTGTAGCTGTAGGCTCATGAATGTCCATCTGCTCCGCAAAGCCGGTAGCACGTTGGAAGGACTTTGGCAATGGTCGACCATCCACCAAGAACTCTCCAGTCACTGTGCCGAAATTGATCCGTTGAGCGAGAGTGTTTAACAAGGTTGTTTTGCCGGCTCCGGAAGCTCCCATCAGTGCTGTGAGTTTGCCTGGTCTGACATATCCCTGTACATCAGCGAGCAATTTGCGCTCACCACCTTCATAAGGTATCGTGTAGTTGATGTCACGGAAACTGTAGATTGTCTCGTTCTTGGCGACTTTGTCCATCTCGGCGTTGCTATCTTGCTTTTCATTGGCAGGCTCAATGTGATTTTCCATCTGTAGATGTCCAGTTTCTTCGTCACCTTTAGCATGGCCACCTGTGGTGATTGTATCTTCAACCTTCTTCGGCACTTGACCTCTCTTGAAAACAGTGATGGCGCCACCACCGGCATTCGGTTTCATGATCTCCATGCCGAACATCGTCAAGGCTAAGAAGAAGATGAAAAATGCGCACAAGAAGCCAAAATTTCTCCAAAGATGAGTCCTGGTATAAGTGAAGGAGGCTTGGATGTAGTTTGCCCCCTGAACTACAGTCGAACCAGGTTGGCTTCCGGTCAGTGCACACGACTGGTACTCGGGGCTGGCGTTGGGACCTTGCGGAACTAGGTAAGGCGGTACACATTGCAGAACAAGTCCAGTGAACTCATTCGCCATAAGCATTTCGAAGCCATACTGAATCCAATTGATCCACCGAAGCCATGCAAACCAAGGATGCATTTGCGATGGAGCTGCCTACAATTAGCACTATCGACATTAGTTTTGAGAAGACTCACGGATCAGATAGCCTGTATACACAACAAGAATCTGGATGGCTACACCAGTAAATCTCGTGGCGTCGTCCAGAGTCTTACAAAGAGCCGAGAGTGAACGGAAGAAGGCATAGGTGACCATGGTGACCATAAACAAGGTAAGGATAGAAATGAAAAATTGCGATGCGGTCCTTGAGAGCTGCAAATGAAGTCAGCGCACTGCGTCAAAAAACACATAATGAACTTACACCGCTCATCCAATAGATGATAAGGTCAAACAAGAACACTTGTATAAAAACAAGAGGTACATCGACGACTGTTTGTGCTACTGCATACGCCGCAGGCCTGTAGAATGAAAATGATTTGTGCTTGAGCAGAATCGGCTTGGAAGCGAATGCCGCCGTCATTTCTGCGAGCGCCAGAAGCGCATTGAACAACAAGATGAAGAACAGAACACCACCTCGAGGAAAGGCACCTGCGGCGGTTGCCGGCATGTTATAAAACAAGCTGCCCACGATGAGACCTTGGAATACAATGCCGCCCCATTTTCCGAACAAGGAGGCTCTGTCGCCAAGCATGACGAGGAATTGACGCTTCGTGCAAGCCCAAACTTGTTGGGCAAAAGGCAGCTCGTAATTCTTCTTCTCGTTGTCTTTCGTACGGTTCTCCTCGCGTACTCTCGTCTGCTCTTTGATGTGAGATTGATAGTCCTCAATGTCCTCCAGGTTTTGCTTGTAGACGGCCGCATTACGATATTTCTCGGCAAACTGTTCGGCCGACCTCGGTATGCGATCTTCCCAACCTTCGCGGATACTTCTTTCATGCTCATCAGTGACAGACGTTAGGAAGTCGGCCGTGGTCCATCTAGCAGGACAATCGAAACCAAGATCGAGAAAGTATTGTTTTGCTTGTTCAGCCGGACCGTAGTAGAGACATTTTCCGGAGTCAATGAGCAAGACCTTGTCGACAAGTTCATACAAAGACTCCCCAGCTTGGTACAAAGACACAGCTGTCGACACTTTTGCCATATTGGTCAATGTTCTTAGGGATTGCACATATTCGAGTGCGGTGCTGGCATCAAGACCTTTGCTGGAATTGTCCCATCCTTGCACAGAAGCACGCGTTATCATGGCTTCCGCAATGCTGACTCGCTTCTTCTCACCACCGGACACACCTCGGACATATTCGTCGCCAACCTTTGTGCCCATTGTGTGCTCGATCCACATGAGCTTCGTCACAACTCTCAAAAACTCCTTCATGTAGTCTTGTTTGCTTTCGCCTTCCAGGCGAGACTCTTTACCTGGCGTCCGGGTCTCCAGCGCGAATTCAAGCGTCTTTTTCACTGATAAAGTAGCATAATGTAGGTCATCTTCAGGGTTGTAAATAACTTCTCCACGAAAATCCTTTTGCATCCGTTTGGCATCTGTGCCCCCATAGGTGACCTCGCCTTCCACAGCATTGTAGCCTTCGCGTTGGTTGCAGAACGCTTTGAGAAATGTTGAACAGCCGGAGCCTGGTCTACCCAGCACCAATAGCATCTCCCCAGGTCTGACACAGCCGTCAAAGTTGCTGATGAGATCTCGGATAGGTGGCTTGCCTTTTGCCGCTTTCGGGCCTCGTGTCAAGAGTGTTTTGAGAGTCCTTGGTAGATTTAGAAAGAGATCCCCCACCGTAGGCGCCAAACTCGCTCCCAAGCCGACACCTTTGACGGTTAGGTTGCGGAAGATCACACCGGAATGCCTGGTCTTCTCTTCTTCGCTATGTGCTTGACGAGCTTTGCCAAACATGCGTGACATGAGTTTTTCGATCTCGGCATGCTCTTCCTCCAACTCCGGCTCTGATTTCCCCGTCGCACTGGTCCGGCGACGCGATAAGACTCTAAACAGATCCTGCTCGGTCTGGATAGACTTTCGTTGCCCATAGCCAGGCCTTTGCTGCGTCTCGGCGGTGGGTGCAGCTTTGAGGGGCAGGAACCTAGAGTCGGCCCTTTCCACTGACTCCGCATTAGAGATGGAAGATGAAGTGGACGTACGCGGACTGTGGCCCGCATCGTGCGCTGCAGCAGATTTCATGTTGTCGACCTCCTTCGAAGCCGTGGATGCCTGATTGTGCAAAGTGCCCTCGTCGGAAGACGAGGTTTCTGCCTCGGCGTTTGTTGGTGCGATGGGGCCAGCATCATGGGTGGTTACCGCGAAATATACAGGCTGAGTGGTTGTCTCCGGTGTTGGAATCATGGCCACGTCTTCGGCAGGCTGTGTCGGCGAAGTGAAAGCCTCACCTTCGACCGCCATACCGGCCTGCCGTTCCATTGTTTGGTCTGTTGAGGTAAGTGGGATGGCAGCAGAGGCACCCGTATCGTGGGTCCTTGGTCGATCATCCATGTTTATGAAGGGGGATTCAAGGCGCTATCAGTTGATAGTGGTGAGATTATGCTCCCATCATGAAAACGCTGGTCAAGTGATGTCACAATCGTACACGAGGTTTCTCAGACCCTCGGAAATGGACGTTTGGCACGGTGAGCACGAAGATGGGACCGCTGCCTAATTTCACTTAATGGTGGACGTATGCAAACCTACAAGGAATCAAAGACAACGAGTTTTTGTTATCTTCACAGCCTTGGCCGTGGACACGGTAAATATGTCAGAAGCATTGAGCAACGTGTCGGGCGTGCATACCGCCAACCACACGCAAACAGACATGATAGCAGCAGAGGCATTAACCGCAAGATCCGGCAAGTGGAGACATCGGCACAGGATGCTCCCTGTCGTCCCTGTCAAAACATTGGAAGCCTCGAAGTCTTGAGGTCATTGCCAAGGGAAGGCTGTATCCCGGAGCCAGATCATACCGAGTCCCGACATATTCATGCCATCATCGCCACAACCTCCGAGATATGTTCTGTGCTACCTTCAAAATGATATACATGACGCTCTAAGCGGATGAAGACAGAACAATCGCTGCCGACCTGAGCGACCACCCGATACGAGAATTGCAGGTTGAGCCCGACAACAGGCCCCAGCACTCTTCCGTCTTCCAAGTCACGTGCTCAACACCCGGCTTATCGCCTGCTGATCTCGGACTCGGATCTTGCTTGATCCGGCTCTCATGCAGCGCTAGCGAAAGGTGTGAACGCTTGACTTGCTTGTTTGGCTTAGACACTTCAACGCATCAACGATTTTGTTTCCTCGCACGCCGAAGGTCCTCTCAACCAACTGCAGAAGCTCCAGCATGTTCGCTGAGGTCTCTTGCGACTTCATGTACGGCCATATCATTGTGTACTTCAGTAGAGGTGAATATTCTCCAGAAACATAGCCATCAAATGCTCAACAGCGAAGCGCGTGCCATCGCGAAACTGTGATCCTCAAAGTCCACAGTGGACTATCATGTGGTCCTTGACTTGAAATGCCACGCTTTTCCCTCAAAGACGTATTCTCTTATCATGTATCTGATGAAGCCGTTCGACCAGGTATGACATTGTGGCCAGCCAATCCTCCAACGCCTTAGAAACCATTGGAGCGCTCCCCACCTCAACAGTTGGAAAAGCACGGCTGACAAGCAAGGCCTGATCTGCGCGCCGTTTAACATTTGCACCCCTCGACTCGAACTGAGCCTGTATATGACCTCCGCTCAGTGGACGACAGTATACTGACCACCGGAAAGGCCTGCCCAATGCCGGATGACATAAATCTGACGATTTGTAACGAAATGAAGGGAGGTTTTGAAGTTGTAAAGCCATGGACTGGCCCGGTCCCCGACAACGGCTCCTTGCACGATGAGCTCGATGTCATATGAAAACTGTTCTAGAGTGTGTCCTCCAGAAATGGTGCGGAGGTGGCCCTAAATCTAACAACTTGTCAACTTCCAGGTAAGACTCCCATTGCACTTCACCACGGCTCCATCCTTGCGCGATGGAAGAGGTGTTGTCGGCGTGTCCAAAGAAGAGGAGAAAGAGAGAGCGCGGCTGCGCAAAAAGAAGGGCTACAAGAATTCTTGCTCGTGTCAGGAAATCCATAACTCCTGCTCTCCAGTCTGGTCGAGCACTGTATCAGGCTAGTGGACATGGGGATAACGTGATGTTGTCGGTCTTCCTACTCTCACGGCAGGTCCTGCGCGTCAAAGTCTGCTGGACAGAACGACAAGACCAATCCCACGGTACTAGCGAGGGATGTACACCATGGGATCATTCGAGGTCTACCCGCGATCTCGCCCGGTTACTTCAGGACTACGTGGCAGTCCGAGACACATACTTTGGTAGATACTTCAACAATTGTCCTATACATTTCAGCCAACAGATAGCGTTGTCCACCAATCAGGAGTTTCCGACTGCCTCGCCACAAGACTGAAACCATCTTCTGTGCCGTGGCCAAATGGATCTCTCAGGATTTCTGCAGCTTCCCGAACCACTTGCAAAGCAGGGACGCACGAACAGGGTTGCAACATGGCCTTTATGCTTGTCAACTTGTCCGGTTTGACACTGTCTGAAGACTGGCCAATTTTATTATGCTGATTGCCGTCGACGCGTGTGTTCTTGCAGACGTGGGACGGTCCGTCCGTTTGCAAAGATTGAAGAGTTCGATATAGCGGCAACAGCAAGCTCAGGCTCTTAACCGCGACGCCATCTGTGGCAGCGGATACGCGAAGCATGTCAAGACAACTCCCAAGTCGCTCAATGTCCTCAACGGTCGATTCGTCCACTGTGTGTTGTAGAAAGGCGAGTGCGATGCTGTATAGGAATACTGTGCACGAGGTGTATACCTCGAACCTGTGCGAGATTAGTAAGTCGCCAGTACTAAGATGGAATCATCACTCACAAGCAGAGCCAGCATCGCTTGTGCATCTCAGACGTCTCGCCATTGAAACCCAGAAGTATAAATATCCGTGCAGATGCGCGTGCCGCGTCGACACAGCGGGCATGATATTCTTGCGCTTTCAGAGGCGGAACGTCCTTCAGTGACCACTTACCGGTAACCCTGCAATCTGCAGTGGCGACGAGTACGCGCTGGTGTAGAATAACGATCGTACCCAGGTACATGGCGTGTGCCAGGAACAGCGCACCTTTGTGGCTCGCAGAGTACAACTCTCCGCCCTCTGATCTTGCTTCAAGCCCTTCCATGAGTGCCCCGAGCTGCATGTATGGGGGAAGTGTCCGACGCCAATTTTCCAACTTTGCCATGCTATACTCGATCGAAGCAACCGATACGAGTTGAGGTGTACAGACCTCGGTAAGTGTTTGGGCCTTCATAAGCCCAACCTGCACGACTCGAATCTGTGTGGTATCGTCGATGCTACCAATTGCGGGAATTGCAGAGAACACAAGCTCGATCTCATCCTTTGAGAGATCAGGCGAGTAGCCCAACGACGTAGAAAGCCAGCATTCAAAAAAGGCCATTGTGCGGTACAAATTTCTCCATGTAACGTAGTCATTGTTACTGTTGTTGCGCTGTATCTTGTTCCATCGTACAAGCTGCAGGCCAAGATGTATCAAGCTTCGGGTGCTCCTTCGCTTCTCGATGACGCCATAACCAGATAGACAGGCCAGCGACCTCACTGCTCGAAGCGGACTCGCTTCCGTGAGGTCATTAATATGCTGTACTGCAGTCTTGAAGAGGGCATCCTTCAACGCGTCCGAAGCTCCAGCAGGATGATATTGTACACCCACTGATGCAATGGCACACATTTCTGCCACGTCTAGAATGTCAGGATCTGCGTCGGACCGATAGCATCTGTGACAAAGAGCACTGAATTCATCGGCGGTCATCACATGGAATAGTCCCGCAATGACGCAGAAGAAATATTTTCCACCTTCTTGCACCACATTCTGTGGCGGAAGCCGCTGACTGTTGAAGGTAGTTGGGGTGCTCGCAGATGGGCTCTCCGGCCCAAGACCAGATTGGTTCACTCGTGCATTCTTGTCCGCGCGTACCTGGTCAAGATCACGAGAGGACAATTGCGGCGCGACGGGCGGCGGCGGTGACTCGTCTTCTTGAAAATCATCTTGTACGACACATGTCGTGCTCAATGCCTCGAATTTGTCCGAGCTATCACGGAGCGACCGAAGGGTTACCAAAGCCTGTGTATAAGTGCCTGATGTGAGGACAGCAAGTGTAGACCGAAGCCTCTCAACCTTGGCCTGAAGGTCTGCATGCTGAAGTCTGGCCTGTTCAAGTCGTTCTTCGCGTCGTCGCTTGTCTCTATGCGAATAGTGACAGTCGTGCTTTACTTCAAGGCAAGCAGTGCACGACGGTTTCTCTCCGTCACACTAGTCTGATTAGCTGATAAGAAAGCTACTGGAGGGGGGTGCCTTGCCTTGCGCCGCTTCTTCTGACAGCGATCACAAGCAGTAGAAGCAAAGTGTTTCTTCCTGGCAGTGTAGTTGGCTGTCGAGGTGCCAGTGTGATCGAGATGAAGCGGTGCGCCAGTGTCAGTGGACTCCGCATTCACTGGAAGCAGGCTTTGCAATCTCTTCGTCGTTTCGTCCATGTTGTCCGACCAACTTGAAGGAGTTTGTATAGGAGGGGGAACGAGAGCGTTGGTGTGGCCGAGACTACAAGGATAGGCACAATGGCACAGATATCTAGGACAGTTCAGTTGGCCGTGCATCAAACAAGAATCGGTGTTTAGGACGAGTTAGAGTTCACTCTACCCATCGCCCAATCGCCTGCTGTCGAGCACGAATCCATGAGTCTCGGTGGGTTGTGTGTGTCTCTCAAACGAGGACAGCCAATAATGAATCATATCGGGTATTGAAAAAAGGTGTGGAGTTGTCGCTCGAATGACATCTGCACCTGCATCTGCATCGACTCCTCTCGCCACTCGGAAGAGTGTCCTTCGGCCGGACACTATCTCCGTTGGCAAGCTTCCAGATCGCTAGCTGGACCAGCCTAGATCGAGGTAGATGCTGTTTTCCCTTGCGACTTGATGAGTGACACGGCCTATGCAGCTATATGTGCAGGCCGCTCATGTAAGGGTAAAGTTAACTAGGTAAATTCCTAGGTATCCAACTATACGGACAACATACCACGAACTTTGAAACCGAGCATGTAGCAAACCCCGGATTCGACACGAGACCATTTGAGCTACACCCATATGCTCGAGTAGATTGCTGTGTGGTGATCGAGCAGACTTTTGAAACGCTCAGGAAGTATGTACAGACGGAGACATGGGAGCAACTCCACCATGGCCAAGAGGTCCGGAGTATCAATTCCGTGTGATCATGCAGCGCCGGATACGCCATCTCCGGCGCCATCGGCCGATGTTGTGGAACTGACCAGATCCTAACGTGTACCTTTGTAGATACCTGGGTAGCTACTCTGCCCTCTCAGACACTTGAGTGCAAATTGTACTGCCCCAAGATCGATCATCTCAGTTGGGGAAGTATTTCGTCGATCATCAAGGCCGCGCCCTCTTCCGCGCCCAATACAGCTTACTTCCAAACGCCCTGCTTCTTCGCCAGTCTACTCATGTCCAACTCTCTCCTCGCGATGTAGACCCGCATGGCAAAGTAGGCCCTCCGCTTCGCATTCATATCTTCCCAGAAGTACTCCACGCTCGCATCTGTGATCCGACATGCACTGGCCAACACTCGTCTCTCTGCTGCGTTCAAATCGGGCTGTCGCTCGTACGTGCTGCGTAGGAGTTCTCGTGTCACAGGCGTGAGCGCCAAACTATCGGCGGATGTTGGAACAAGGAGTGTATCTAGCTTGCTACGAGCCATTAGTGTCGTCAAACAGTCAAGGTCTGCGAGAAGCAAAGAAGACACCTTGGCGATGAGGTTTAGGACACTTACGAAGAGATGTATTCTCTGATGCCAACACGAAAGACTGCCTCGTCGCCGTACTTGTCGCAGTGGTGCTTGAGGAGGGCATGCGCTTCGAGGGTGTAAAGACCATAGATCTTGTTGAGGCTACGGAGGAGTGGTGCAGGAAAGTCGAGGGCATCCTCGAAGCTGAGCGTGGTGTCAATGGGGTGGAATGGTAGGCCACGGACTAGGCTACGGGATTCGACATCTTGAGTGCGGGTAGGTGGCTCGGAGGAGGAGCGGGAGGTCGACGGTTTGTCGAAGAGCGTAGTGGAGATGTCGGACAGGAAGGCTTGCGGAAGATGGGCCTTCGCTTTTGGTTTGTGGCTGAGTCTTGAATTTACAAGAAGGTTGGTTGGGACGACGTCGCCGTAGCGTAGGGTTTTGTCAGAGGATGTCAGGTAGGATTTCAAAGAGGAGGAAAGGCGGGATTGAGAGCCGTGTTGACTGTAACTCTGGAAGGTCTGGCGCGTCTCGGTGGAGATTTTGAGTTGTGTTAACCGTGGCTGTTTCGAGAACGAGCTTTGGGCTTGAGCGCAGAGGGAATTGAAGTCGGCAGTGAGAGACTCGACCCCAGCGTCAATGGGTAAGGTCGTGGACGAGGATGAAGGAGGTCTTGTCGTATTCCCAGAACTTGTGTCCATGGTGCAAGAAGACTTGTCGTGGATGACGAGAGAAGTGTTTGTGGGAGTGGGAGCCTGAGACTTGAGCTGCTGTGGTGGAGGAGGCTTTCAGCAGAAGAGAGTGCTTGGACTTATGGTGGTGATAAAGACTTGTATTGAATAAGTGGCGAATGGTGCAGGTAGTGAAGTGGTGGTATTGTTCTCGTTGTTCATTGCTGATCCCAGCTCGAGTATTCTGCCCACCTGCAGGTGCCCATGGCTGCATGACCGAACACAGACGATGTAGTGATCTTCACAGCAACAACGGAATACTGGACTTTCACAAAAGGAACGTTGACTCGTCAAAAACCTTATATACTAATAGCACACTCGAAAGTGGCTTGTCATTTCTTCATAAGGAAAGCATGAGAACTGCCTGAAATACCCATTCAATCCTTCCACCACCATTAGTTTATAGCCAACAGGCCAATCCACAGTTGTCCATGGCCGGGTCAGTAAAACGCCTCCCTATTGGGACGTAATTTTCTCCTTATAACCGCTTTCAGAACTTCTCGCTCGTGACAGCTCTGGACATATGGACAAGTATCCACACGATCACTTGCACGATCGTCGTCAACAACCACACTACCAATCTCAAACCCATTATAAGACCGGACAAGACACCTCGCGTGACACCAGGCAGTTCTTCGCCTTTCCTGTCACCAGCTTGATAGTGGCCCAGCTTTTCTAGATCGAACTCACCCATGACAATCTGCTTCTTTTTCGTCTTTGCTTTCTTTTCTTTCTTCTCTTTCTCCTCTTTCCTCCCGAACCATCTTCGGGACTGCTTCTCGCCAACGCTCTTCACGTGGACATCCTTGTGGTGTATTGGTCTCATCGACTTAGCTTCTTGCTCTGCTTCTTCACGCTCTGCAAGGGTGGCATAGAAG
>Ga0210040_10005287_pt1 | contig 16534 bp, 14 predicted proteins | sample CryGeyCG12114_NA_FD_185462 | JGI IMG/M metagenome (GOLD analysis project Ga0210040, IMG submission 185462) | Groundwater microbial communities from aquifer - Crystal Geyser CG19_WC_8/21/14_NA (SPAdes) (version 2) | ecosystem: Environmental > Aquatic > Deep subsurface > Groundwater | place: USA... | reverse complement strand
ATTGAGTGGTGCAAATATTTTGGAGGCCCAAACAGACACTTTTAGTTGGTGACTTGTAAAAAACTTTCCCTCACATCGCTTCAACAAAGTGTGCAAGAATCTTAAGAATTATTGTTATTGTGGTTTTGTCATACACTCACTGACGGTGGACAGCTCCTTGGGTTCAAGGAATACGGAAAGTCAGTACGAGGAGTTGCTCACGAAACCATTTCAACCAACTAACTTACACTGTGCAAACAGAGAGGAAACTGTACGAGAGACAAACACTTATACTGGTACCTAACTAACTAGTGTCAACTTGAAAACTGCATGAAAGTTCAATTTTACAGGAGACCACTAATCACCACATTTACCTTCCTTAGTAGATGCTCCTCAGTCATAATAATTGTCCTATAATTAAAGTGGATATCAAAGCCCAGGAATATACTCCTTGAAAGCCATCTTCCCTAGACAATGACTGTCAAATATTTACGCAGTAAGTCTCCACAACTTATAGACTTGAGTATTTATTGCCTGCCCACCAAAAACGTCTACTAAACTCACTAACCATACCTAGATTGTGTGACTTTGAATGAGAGCAACTCCATCATTCCTTCTTCTTCCTGTCAACAACAAGATTATTAATATGTGAGTCCTTTTACCTCCCTATATACATAAGTATGTAAGCACAGATGATGTATGCATGCATGCAATGAAATCAAAACTTTTTCCATCACTTTCTATGCACACATAATGGGACATAGTTAAAGTTGGAAGTAGAAATTTCCACTTGTTATTATTCCATTCATTATAGCAGCTGGGCAGGTTTCATTTAATTTTCATGTTACTTGAAACTCACTCCAGTCAGTCCCACACACAACATATCAAAATAGTTAGTTAGCAATGCAATGCTAAAGTGTATCGATCCATGCATTTCCAGTTGCCATTTGCCATCATATAAATAAGTAGGAAGTTCAAAGTGCCGCTCCACTTTCATCATACAAAACGATCCATATTTTTTATATTATTTTGTTGTTTGAGCAAACAATGAGACGAGAGATTCATGTGGTGTTATATGGTAAACTGGAGTAGGTAGGTCTGAGGTGTGATATCATCTTAAAAACCCCCTCCAGGGCCTCATGTCTTGTGAAGTTCAGGCCTGGACTAACTAACTAACTGAATGGCATAAATTATGTCCTGCTGAACATGAGACTCATGTGAGAGTGAGTAAGTATAGGTCCCCAGTTCATTTGAAGAGTGTGATTTGTTGTTAGCATATGAATCTCACCCAGGAGCGACAAGAAGTCTAGAGAGCCCTGTGCATTTATAAGTTTGTTGGTTGGACGTGGCAGTGGGTGAAAAGTTGACTTGTGACTTGTAGTTCCTGAGTAGTCGGATTCATCTTTCACCTCATGAAAGCTTCACGTTGTATGTTGTTTCCATGGAGCCATGAATCCTTGGTAATATATAGTACCGTTGTCAGTAAAGTGTAAACTTGTGTGTGGTACACTATATAAATGATCTGACCATGAGCTCGACAGCAGGTAGTTAGCTAGTGAGTTATAGATTCTCCGGTGCACGTTTACTCACTCTCTTGATATGTCAAGAATCAACGACGATCACAAAAAAAAACGTATGGTGTGGAAAGAGTGCACCCAACAAATTACAGATTGAGGAGAGCATACAGTTCACTTTGAAGCTCTCCAGTGAGGAACACCGGCTCCAATTGATCACACAAGAAGGGAATGACTTTTCCAAGCTATAAGTCATTAGACAAAGTTGTCGATTCCAAAAGCAAAGAGCTGTTCAACCACATACATTTGGCTAGCTAATTAGAGCCAATTATAGTTTGTGATGAAAGAGGAGACGTTTTTACACATGAATGAATGCTGGTAGAAGGGTAGTGAATGAAATGAATGTTTGGAGTTCATCGACAGCCTAGAATTAAATAAACCATTGCAAGTGGACATGAAAAGTTGTGAGCATACATACTGTAGTCCTTTTTTGAAATCTTGTTTGGCATGCCTCACAACCTCTAAATACAAAATTTGAGGTTGATCGACCTTGTAGTATATGCGAGTTATTTACGTTGTTATGATTTCCAACCTTTGTCCTTTGGGTAAGAGGAGCTGGACATGTTTTCTTTTGCTCTAGTATCTTGCATAACCTCTGAACATAAAATTTCAAGTTGATCGATTTAGTTAGCATAAGTTATTAACGATTAGAACTTTCAACCCTTTCTCATTGAGAAGGGGATATCAAACTATGTTAGATACAACTTTGTCAAAATATTATTACGCATGCAAATTTCATTGAAATCCTTTCAGTACTTTATGAGATATTTTGGTGACAAACATTTCAGGCAGTCAATCTGAGAGACGGGCAGACAGAGTGACGGACATTTTATGATTGTAAAGTAGTTTCGCTTCGCTCTTTTCTTATTAAATAAGGCTGCCGACTAACTAACCAACTAACTAATTAAAAATTTGTGTCCACAGATTTGATATGACCTCGGATGAAATATTAGTAATAATTGTCTCAAATCATTCATGATTCATTCAAATTGAAAGTACATTTCCAAAGTACATTCGAATTAAAAGCGTTTTCTCAATGTAAATTTGTATTCTTAGTTAGTATTATTATGAACTGATCTGATTGACCAAACACACACAGTGACATACTGAAAATTTCTAAATTTTTGTTTGTACATGATAGTATTTAGTCAACAGTTATTTGGGATCGTCGTATTTGGGTGCACAGAAAGCATCTTTCATCGTAAAGTAGCTCATTAGTCTTCTCAGCTGACTAAAGAGTTGTGAGACATCCTCTAATTAGTTTTCACAAAACTTGGACTAGGTTTGTGTACAGGGCACGTTATTTTTGTCCTTTTATCAGCAGTTACCATTTCGGCGTGTCACCGCTGTCCCGTCTTTAAATTACAACATGGACGGTAAAAGTGGAAATGTGGCATATGTTTATATCATGTGGAGACGAACGAATTATAATAAGTTTGGGATATAAGCTTGTCCACGCATCATTGGATTCGGTAGCATGGTTCATCTTTCGAAGAAAAGGTGGGCACTTTGTAATATGGCTATTAATTTGCATTGGGGATCTTATTAAGTTTTTTCCCCCCAGAAGCCACTTTTGATTACTAATTGTTTACAAACTGTTTTCTTTGGGTTGATTATGTTTTATGGAAAAAGTTGTGATGAAAGGGTGAAAGGATCTCATTGGTTACCACTTGATTTCTCTTGTTTGGCCCAGTCAGTCAGCTTCTCGGCAATTACCTTTCCTAATGGACGCCCTTTTCCTTGGTTTTCATGTAAAACTAGTTTATTCATACTAACGACCTTTTTGGTTCCTCTAGAAAGATTGTAATTAGCCATTTTGTTTCGTCTGGGTTAGTTTTAATTATGAACATGTATATAAAGAGGAGCGATGGTGTTATTAAACCAAACCTGTGATACCATTAAGGTGGAATTTAAAAATGTATGCATGCTACAATTTTTGTAATGTATTAAAAAAAATTAAAGTTTTGATAACCCAGTTGGTTACCTTGACTGACACTTAATATGTTGTTTGATTTGTTCCCAGAGAAAAAAGTAACATGCTGAGGACTTTTCCCAGCTCGTGGTGAATGAATAAAGTAAAAGTTAACGAAAGAACATTGATTCACCGCTGCTGTGTAATACGGTTCAAAAAAGCGGTTTATGTCCTCCAGCCTTTTCTCTCTGTTCACTCATGAGTTCTCTTTAGAAATGATCAAAACTGTTGCCTTTATTTATATTTGGGGGCGAAGATATGTATTCATGCAAACTAAGTTTCATGACAGTTCTCTTTCTTTCTAATGACTTTGAAAGTGAAACTGTAAAAGTTCTGAATTTCTTATCGTCCTTATAATCGACCAGTTTGGGAGGAAGGAGAGCTGCGTTTTATAGACCATGGTAGCACATTAAGGAATGCCATATAAAATTCACACATTTGATACAAAAGGAGACATCTCGTGGAATACAACTTTTTCTTTTTACATCCAGCCAAAACTAGATTACTTTATCTCACTCACTCCATTGTAGAGAATAGGCCGAGTCACTAACTAACTAAACTAAAGACGTAAAAATAAGACGCAAGGCACAAATCTCAGGCGTCTTGAATTAGTAGACATGCTGGAATCACTGCGCCCTTGGTTCTTAATTTTCACGAATCATTGAAAAAGGATAATATACATAAAAAACATGCTGAAGCCTTGCAAGACTTATCAGCTCCCAATCTAATGATAGTTATTCATTCGCTTAGAGACCCATCCTTTGTAATTTTCACTCAATAGAGAAAAGATATGGAGCACACACCACTGTTAAAAAATTTCATTTCGCTTTATGAAATATTAATGATGGAAAGGAAACCAAGTAATCATTTAGAATGTTCCGTTTGCATACAAAATACGTTATTATCAGAGCTTGACAAAAAGTCCGTGGTTCATTAATAATGTAAAGCGTGTCTAATGAAAACCTCTGGGCTCTTCTACTTTTAATCGTAAATCCTACCAAACCCAGTGACTCCCACTACGAGTCGGGGCTATAGTACGGTAGTGGGGCCTTAATAAAGCTAAGGCCTTTAGAATTATAAGGGCTGATTGTGGTATATGCCTACCATGGGTGAGTCCGCAAAAGGCATTTAGTTGCCTCCCGGGTTGAGTTTGTCTCACAATACACTACCTAGTTAGCATTGCTGACTAAATAAACTGTATATGCGAGTGAGCAACTTATTAGAGTTGTTGTAACTAACTACCAACTAATGCTAAGCTATAAATGCCACATATATAGTATGATGATGATGAATATGAATGAATGGGAAATGGAGGAAAATTGTAAGTGAGTTGGGCACGAAGGCTTTGTTGAAACACTTTGTAAACACACGGGAAGGACTCCATGCTCCTTATTCAGCTCATCACTTCTTTTCTTTGAAGTTCCCTATCGTTTCAACACTGATGAGTTGGTTATTCCTGCACTATGTGCGTACGAATGGTGTGAACCATACCAATATTTGGTAAGCTATAGTTAATTTCAGATGGATCTCTAGTTTGCATGCGTCCTGTCACCGTAATCCGTGTTATATAAGCTCAACCTGGTTGTAGCTATCAGTGCTACTATTAAATTTCATAAAACTTGGTCAGATTAAACCGAGGATATTATACTTGGTGCAAATTATTCCTTACAGTTGGATTTAGTTAAGAATTCAACCTAATTTTAGGCGGAACACTCCATGTTTTCCAAATGCAATCTATATTCGAATCAAAGTTGAAAAAAATCCTCAATTTCAAGGAAAGGCGGCAATTAGATAAACTTGGGCTGTATTTTCAGTCAATTTCAATAGACACTAATGGATAAAGAAAAATGATGAAGACCCAAGTGAGGAAATGTGAGCGGGTTGCTCAAATGAGGTGACATGGAGGAAAATGAACAGTTTTTAATAACGCCTTGGTGTTACTGTCGTTTATCACGAATTCATTTCTTCCCATCAAACCTACATAAATAGTAGTCCAGTTGCTTGGTTCGTGCTTGGTTGAATGAAAGACTGGGGATTCGTGTAAATCAAAGGCACATTGTGATGAGGAGATATACACAATATATAGTAATCTGTTCAAATGACATTGGCACATGCATGCAAGCTTTTAGCTAGTCGCTTATTAGTACATGGACATGACAAGTACGTGTTTCAGTTCTCAAATAGAACGTAGGAATCCAGACATTTTTCATATATATTCTGTTTTCGAGGTTTATAAATGCATTTTTTGTGCTCCTCACTCGCGTCAGTTATGAAAACTGGTGTGCCAAGATTTAAAAATAACTTTACCTGCTCTCACTGGCTGGCCTGCTCAGTTGGAAGGAAAGCTTTTAGTATTATGGCATTACTAATGCAGTGGACAGCCTTTTGACGATACATGTTGTTGATCGTTAATCTTCCATAAATGTCATACATAAGGATCTGAGGGAGCCTTGTATAACAACAAAACGTACACTTTTTTCGGCTCATACAATTTTAATATTAAGCTTACAAAAATACAAAGGTTTCGAAAAGGACTGTGACTTGCAAATCGATCTCAAAGTACTGAGAGCTGCAATTTTTTTTCCTGAAAAATAAAGATTCACATAGGTTACATACCTTCTTATGAATACTAAGTTAGTTGACCAATAAATATTCAAGAGCTATGCATTTACTCTGATGATTGATTATGGTTTGTGAGCTGATGAATATACATGAAATCTATGGGAAAATATTTTTCAAGCATCTGGACTGAATTCTTTGAAAAATCACTACTACAGCAAAGAAATAACTAAAAGTAAGTCTATAAAAAGCTATAGCTACAACTGAATTCATTTACGAGTTTTAGGAAGTATTTTATTTCTGCATATTTTTTATGAGGCTCATAAAGGCGATGCTCTTTCATTTGATTTGATTTTAGAAGCGCAAATTAGTTAGCGCTCCAATGGTGACAGTTGATTGGACTTTTCACACAGTCAACAAAGCCTTGGGTTGATGGAACCATTATGAATTAGCTACTGCTGCAGTACATGAATAGGGAAGAAACATAAATGTAGCAGATGAATGAAGGGAAGACAACACAAAGGACGTTTCAGACTATATATAGTGATTTGTACAGGATGAATACATTACAGAATGGAAACATTGTTATGAGAGCGAATTGGGAAATAGAAACCCATGTTAATTTCTTCTTCTTAATATTTGTATGATGATGAACTTTCTCTATTTTTTTTCTCGCTTCGATGGCTCATTTCAAGTCTGCCTGTCTGTGTACACACTATGCAAATGCTTGAAGCTCGCTTATCTGCTTATCTAAAAATACAATGTTTACCATTATGAAAGATTAGTGAATTCTTTCAAAGTTAACGAGTGGATTTACTGCTGTTGGGCTCATTTGGTTGTACTGTGCATTCCTAGCCTATTGATTCATTCGTGAATAATTGTTTGTTGTGCTCACAATCTGATGAAAATAAATGTTTTATTGTTTAAAATGTGCAGCTGTACAATTTTTCTCTGGATTTATTGAATCTTGAATATTGGGAACATTGTCGTCCTTTATGTATGTTAACTTAAGGATCAATAAATGGAATCATGCTTCCAATCCTATAACAGTGAATGCCTCCCAGAAGCAAAATATACAATTTTTTGATTAGCTAATCCACACTGCAAGTTTTTCACGGGCTACAGAGAAATTCTACGCACGTAATGCATTTTAATCAACTTTTTACAATGGGATCTCCCAGAAGTGATCAAACGCGAGAAAGTCATGTGTATCACTTGACTCAAGTGTCACCAAAGCATTGAGTGTGTATCAATATCCCATGTCCATAGGTAATTTCGTTACCTTGTTTGTTGTGCAGTGACACAAGTAGTATCATAATCTCAAACACTGCATTGAATTCTTATAATACAGCTGATTGTGTGGCTCCTTTGCTGTAGAGAAACAGGGGAATACACATATGTAGCTTTGCAGTTCCTTATTTGTATATTTTTGTATCGAAAGAGCATTGATTTTTAGGGATTCCTTGTAATTACTAACTATCCCCTGAAAAAAACACATGCATATGTTTAAAAATGCAAAATGTGGGCTCCTAATAATAACCTAACATGTGTAATGGATGCATTGTACGAACACGAGCGTCTGTTTTTGACATAAGAAGGTTCAACATGAAAACAAAAGCGATTATCTAGATCCCTTGTCTCTAGGAAACAAGACTTTGAAAACCACCAGAATGTAATGAAAAGAATCAATTTTGGTATAGGATACTCACGCTGCTTCTGTACTTGTACATTTATAGTTGAGTGAGTCATCTTCACCAATATGGTAACAACCAAATGCACTAACAAATAAACCAGAGAAAAAAAACTTTTATTTGCGGGAAATGGGGGACATAGGCCCGCTTTTTCTCCCAATATAGGACTCTTTCATTTCAATTTAACTTGACGTTTTCATCCCTCGTTCCCAGTAATGCAAATGAAATGCTGGGCTCATAAGAGACTGTGAGTGCGTAACGTACGGTGTACGGAAGAGGAAAATGAATTTCGAAGGTACAAGTCACAATGAAATGTCCCGTTCTTATTATTCATGATTTAAGTGGTGGCAAGCTTAGTATGATGAGCTGGTTTCGTCTTTGCAGAAAATAAAATCATTTTAAGTGAAACTAGACAAGCAGAGGCTCTTGGGGCTCATCATGTCATTTTCCTCTGTCTCGCTCTCTTTCTTTCAAACTCGGCTCTCCATGTATTGTATGTACATGGCTATTCCAGTCATTCCAGTGTTTTAAAAAACCTTGTTCACCGTCACAATCGTGTTAGCATTTTCCAGACTTTACCCGGTGACAACACTTTGCGGCTTGTCCTGTTCCCATGACTACAGCCAGTAGATAGAGCCCATGCGGAACTGCTTAACTACCTGCCTGCCTGTGCATGCCTACACTGCGGTTATTACTATATTTTAAACGTGTGTATAAGAACCAATCTTCCTCTGATTTATTGTCCACAATATATGCAGAGAGGTTATGGCCCATTTTAGCATTGCGTTGGCTTTTAGAATATTTTTTTCCACCATGGTCTGTATTTCCATGTGTCCCATACATGCACCAAGAGAGGAAAGGAATACCGAAGCTAAATTGAATTTATAATTTCAAGTGTCACATGAGGAGTGGAGCACTAATAATGAAAATAAAAGTATACAAAGTACACTTGCCATAAAGTCCTAAGATATGGGAGTTGAGAACTTGTGAGCTTGGGTTTCCAAAAAGAGTTAGTTACATATCGTCCACCTACCCACCGAGTGCCCCTATAGTTTGCTTCCTTATAGATATAATGTAATGTACAAGCTCCATCTAACTTTATGCACAATACAGACACACACTTCAATCAAGAATGGCTTGTCAGGGTAGCATCTTCCGAAACTGACATCAAAGAAACATGAATAGTTGGGCTCCTTTAGAGCATGTCACACGCTCTTGAGAGCAGTACTGTAATATTTTATTCATAGTTTTGGTATAGCCAACATTGGATAAATATTGGGAAAACTTTTATTTTATTCTCACGTTGGAAAGAAAACGTCCGAATTCTTAAACTTTTGATCCAATTTGGAGGAGATGAGATAGACCTTTATTTTCAAACCCAAAGTCTTTCTTTCCCTCAACATATTCACCACTCACCAATAGCCTTTGCATGCGGTCAAAAATCTTGTTTTCAGATGTCATTTCTTTTTTCATCTTCTTTCCTATCACATTCGTCATTTTTATGCATATAGTATCAGCATTTTTTCCCAATTACTTGAAGAAATGCAGAATGAAAATCTAAAAGTTTATTTATAGCTTGACATCTAAAAATATTACATATTCCCTTAAGTAGTGAGCCATTACGTTTGGTGTGAAAAATAATACATTGAATACTCATTATTGAGCATTTGAGCAAACTTATTACATTGAACCCAAGAGGATTTCAGAATCACCATTCACTATTGCTTCATTTTTGTTACTATATCAATAGTCAATCTCACTGCACTTAATTTATTATTCCATAGACAGTTGTATGACAGAATGTGCATATTGTTGTGTGTAGTATTTGTTGACACCATTGCATCATCGCAGAGTTTATTATGGTTATCACTGAACCACGTCACAAGGCAAGGTTGCATGATGAGTTCATTACAATTATGAGCGCTTTAGACTGTGGGGCTTCTATCTACGCAATATTACATTGTGGATCCGTCGATTGTGGATTGTAGTCCGTGCATTTAATTCATTATGGTGTACTACAATGTGTATTTGCATTCATAGTACCTTTATGGCATCAGGTGCTACGCGTTTTAGCTAGCAGTAGGATGCCATTGGCCTAAACTCAGATTTCCATAGTTAATGGTGTTGACAACAACACCGTAAATTTGTTGGCAAAATAGTTTAACCAATGAGAACTCAAAGCAGCGAAATGTAAAAAATATATCTTTGCAGGGAATTTAATATTTTTTTTGTTGGAAAATTGTGTATCCAAGAGACTTAGTTTTATAGAGTATGCGTAAGTTTTTTTAGTTTGTAAACGGTATTAATGTAAACAAAGGAACAACCCTTCTAAACTGGGCGCACCTGATGCAATTTTATTCGAATGGTTTGAAGGAATTGAAACCTCGTGTATGCATTGAAGGGGAATAGGGATTGTCATACTAGAGGGCTAGGGGATTGTTATTTTGAGGAAGAAAATGTGTGCACATAGAAGAAATTTGGGTCATTCGTGAAAATAGTAGTAACTCTCGCTTTGACGGCACATTGCAGTCGCCATTTCCGCTCTTTTTAAACCATCAATGAATTGTCTGTTTTTTGTCTCTCCTTTGTATGACAATGGTAATGATGATGAGATGAAAGTGAAGTGGCTCGAATGTAAATGCAAAACCTTGGTAAACTCCCAATCGTCACATTTTGTGTCACTTTCAGCAAATATTGCAATCCCCAAGAGTAGGGGTCCAAACATACAAAACAACTCATCCTTTTGTATATGCATTCAGTGTCTAGTTGGTCACATGACTGACAATTGTTTTGCAAAATCATGTATGCAAATAATATCTTACTTTTCAAACTAATATTAGTAGTCTATTGTATTTCGTCGTGTATTAATTTAATCATCCCTCCGTCTCTGCTGTATATAAAATCCGTATATAACAAAGATTAGCAAATTTTCCTCATTCGGCGTACCAGGTCTAACGATTTTAGCATGAAAAAATGGTTTAATATTTTCAAGAATGTAGCCACTTGGTTTTTTTGCTATTCCTAATGACTCCACCCATGTGCTTTTAACATGCTTAAATTAATTACTGCCACTTTGTAGCAGTAATGTCTTAAAAGTGAAGCAATCAGTGTTGTGGGATCCTGCATGTTGTAGACAATAAGTTGTTCCGTTTTTAGCAACTAGATTATCGACACGAAAACTTTCTAATCTGCGCGTCAGTCCATTTGAGAAGATAAGGTCTGAGCTGCAGCTGTTGTGTGGGAGCTTATACGTCTTAGACAGAACATGACTATATCTTATATAGTAATTTGAGGCTGGCTTATAAAAGTTACTTTTATTGCTTGATTTATATTAGGCTCAGGTGCAAATTAAAAGTTGAGAAAATCCATGACTTCCATTTAGAGGATCTGGAGCTGCGAATGAGAACACTAGTTAGTTGGATGCAATAAGGTACAGACTGCAATGCTTAATTTATTAATTGTTTCTGTTGAGCTCATAGTTTGGGGCAAGAAGAAGGAGCCCCTTCGTGTAAAGTGCTACCGGATGAGAACAACATGAAGTATAAAAAGTTGGGTCTTCTTTTCTAATCATGAAGCCATTTGAAATGAAGCCTGCTTGGTCTATTAATTGCGCCAGTCATTATGAAAGTATGAGAGTTACTTGAATTATGAGTGTGTATTTAACCGGGCCGCAACTTAATGCTAGTGTAATAGACCCATAAAATTAATGTGAGCGCAGCTCTCTGTTGAATAATTTGTGTGTTTCTTGTTGAATAATTTTTTTATTGCAACGACTTGAGTCGACTTGCGAGCTTCTTCATCAAAGCACTAGGTGAGATCCTCTGAATGCCTCCAGAGTTTTAAAAGTAGCCAACTTTTTAATTTCTTGTCCAGATGCAGCACGCGCAACTTTGGTTTATATACATAATGTCACACTACTGCAACATGACACAAATAGGTTCTTAGTTGGGGTGCTAATATATGCTTCATTTTTCCCTTGTCGTAGAATTCTAGACACTTTTATCGTCTCTGTTTTTCTGAGTTCTAATTACATCTCAGAATTTATTAAAACTTATAGTTGGCTAGTCTTGTAACATGTAGAATGCAGAGCACTATTGATGCATTATTGAACAAAAAAAAAGATCTACACAATGAATTCTCTCTTGTTGAGCAATAATGATTATTATTACCCCCGCAATTCCTTTGCCATTATTGACTTTCCGAGTCCATTTCACGAGCCATAGCCAACAAATTATGGAATGCTCATATAAATCCAACAAATTAACGAGTCCATGTTACAATCTACTTTTGATTAGTGATATTAATATAAACAGTTGCCAACTTGAGCACATACACACAGTATGTGGTGGTCAAGTTGAGAAGAGAAACTTCTGGCGTTCTCATCTCATCATTTTATGGCCGATAGTAGTATTTGGCTGACCTCCACATGATTATTAGGCTATAGACTGCTACTATTGCTCCTTAGTTTATGACTCTGGAACGAGTCTTCAAGAACTCACTCAACGATACATTTATTATTATTACTACGATAACAACCACACCATATGCCTTCTGTTCCTTCCTACCATCATTATTATTATTACTTTATCGTGAGAATTAATTTGGATCCATATTGTATTGCGAATTATTGGCTGCAAGTCAGTATAAGTAGCCAGGGCTTTATGTATCACCTAGTATAGTACGTAATCAACATCTTGCCTGATCATATCTCGTCACTACTAACTAACCAACTAACTATGTAAAAGTACAATCTGTAGTCATAAAACTATGTTATAAGAATGAAATGGGGGTCCCAGTGTTCATTTATTGCACATGCACTTCTGTTCTCATAAAGTGAGACACTTTAGCACATGCAGTACAATAAGTATGTACTCTATTCTCAAAACTCAAACGGACGTCGAATACACACAAATGCATGTCCCATAGCATTGCATTCCCTCCGTTTCAATTCTGCTCGTACTATAACTGTTTAATTGATAGATTAGTCGAGACTTACCCAAGTCGATGTTTAATCCTAATTATATGACCCAATGTCGTCCAATGGTATCATTCCAATGATATCGTTAAAAGGTGAGTCCCACTGAGCGGCTGTCTCGCAATTATATTTAAGGTAAATAAAAGTAAAATGCGCATGCGGTGGCACGCTTCATATTGACACCAAAAAGCTATACACCATAAGCTCTCAAATTGAAGTTGGATTTAAAATAGTTTAAATATTCCAGTTGTTCTATCGTTTTGTATCTTTTTCAAAACCTTTGTTAGCTAGCATATTATACTGGAGTAAAATATTTGTGAGTCTGTATACAGAAGTATAAAAGTCAAATGTCGAGATTGCCAAAAGCATAAAAAAAAGTATAAGTACTCAGAACAGAAGTATAATGCACAAGTTATGTGAGACAGTCAAATGTATAATTCTTGTATTTTACAAAAATGCATCAAGGTCAACTAATATTTGGATATGTTTTAATAATTATGCTTAAATATTTAATAATCTTAGATAGTTAATTGTTAATTTGTCAATTTTCCCCGCTTTGGTACTGGTTGAGTGTCATCAACACATATGTAATACACAGTATTTTTACACTTACAATTATATCGATATGTGTAGTTTTCGTTGAACAACTTGGCATGACTTTTGTAAACTTTTGCCATTTTAAATTTAAAATATAAAAATGTAATTTTTTTTGCCAAATGAGACTGCTGCAACTTTCAAACAAAATGCTATCAACGGACAACAAAAAATAATTTGTTTATCATACTCAATTTAGATTATACATAATTTGCATGCAAACAAACATTATATATTTGACGCATTTGCATGTTTATACATTTATACATTTGAAGATTATACTTTTTTTTTATACTTTTGGCAATCTCGACATTTGACTTTTATGCTTTTGAGATGGGACCCAATATTTGTACATTAAACGCTTCGATTTTGTAAGTTCCGGTTTGATCCGGTTTCCAAGAAATATACTTTACACCATAGCTAGACATTTTAGTTACCCTTCCTTCTTTTGGCAGAGAACGGTCAAATTTTGGCTCACATTTCTTCTCTAGCCCTTCCTTCTGAGGGATTCGTTCCCAATGTTCAAATATTTTTCTAATCAAAAATATAATTGGCGGCAAGCATTAAATAAAATTAAATGTTTGTACAACTTTGACGTCTGAGGGCAAACTTGAAGGAAATTTTTTCAAACATGCTTAGTATGTAATTTTTTTCAAAAATACATCCAAAATAGCTAATTTTTACTTGAAAATGAACGATTTTGAAAAATTCTACAATTTTGTTCATCACATTCTTAAAAGTTGGCTTGCGTCAAGTCGGGGTCACCCCTCAAAAGTATAATAGCCATTTGTCGAATTGAAAAATTTATAAAAAAATTATTATAATCGTCAAATGTATAAAAGTATAAATATTCAAAGTTTTCAAATGTATAAATGTGCATGCTTGTTCTATGCATATCTGATATGGTAATGTGCATGCAAATTATCTAATTTCTGTGGTCGTTAATTTCTTTTAGCTTGTTTGAAGATATTTTGGTGCTTGGTTTGCTTTTTTCTTCCTGACAGTTTTTTTTGTGTGTATTTAAAAACCGAAATGTCAACTCCAAAAAACTACAAACGCCACGACAAGCTGTTCAACGAAAACTATAGGAATCGTTTTAATTGCCGGAACAAAAATACAGTGTATTACTTGTATGTTCGAAAAGTACTGCAACATACACAAAAAATGTTAAATACAGTAGTTGAGGGATGCAAAGGTTATATTTTAAGGCCAGACATAATTTTGATGGATTGGAAGTCCATGATGAAAGCTTCTGTCTTTGCAAGGATGTTTTTTCCACTTTTGCTAATCTTTGTGGAAAAAATTTATGTCCCTTGATTTTGAAAAAAAAATTCTGCACTGTTAACATTATTTTATCGCAAATGTGGTCCCCTTGCATTTGTGCCGCTAAACATGATAGAGTTTTGTTTTAAGCCGCTGTGTCGAGAAGCGAGGGAGAATTACCCACAGATGACCAATTTCATGAACTACCTGAAAGAAACCTATATAGGAAATCGATATAATACACCGATGTTTCTACCAGTTTTCTGGAGTGTACACAACCGAGTGATTCTAAATCAGCCAAGAACAAACAATGCAGTGGAGTCTTGGAATAGAAGACTTAACTCGACATCTCGAGTAATTCATCCATATTTTTGAGGTTTACCGAAATAATCAAGAAGCAGCAGCAATTTTCCGAAGACAATATTGAAGTACGAATAAGTGGCAATCAACTACGAAATCAAAAGAAAAAACAGCAATGCTGGACAAGCGGCTTCTGACTTTGGTAGCTAAATTTGGTGACATGAACTTGGACGAGATTTTGAGGGGCATTGCGAATACTATGGCACACGGAATGAAAAAAACTCGACCATTAGAATGTGAAGAGGATGAAATGAAACAAACGCAACCACCAACAAAGCGGCATAAGTTTTAAATACATGTATAAAATGAAAAATTAAAATTATCAAAACTTTCTATGACATTGTTGCATTATTGTGAGATACAAAAATATACATTTGACTATACTTTTTCTTACTTAACTTTTGCATTACACTTCTGGCAATTAAACTTATTTTTTATGCATTTTTCCTTTTCGACAAATGTCTTTTATACTTCTGTAGAGAGACTCCTGACGTCGACCTGTAAACAGAAATCTGAAATATGCTCGATCTTCATTAGGCAGAAGAACTTAAGCTGCAGCACTGCAGCTACTCCTGTAATTACCGCATCATGAAGACAAGTCCACTTTTAGCAATCCCTAAATCCTAGTATTTCGTCCATACTTTCCTTTGCAGTTTGAAGAATATCTTCATTGCTCAAAGTAATACCATTGGAATCTTCGATGTTAAAGAGTTTGTATCCATCGCAAGTGAACTCTGACTCGCTTTTTGGCTGTCAGCAAAATTGTCAACTGCTAATGATCTATATCTTTTTTCTTTTTCGAGCTCGAAGGGTGACTCAGATCTCTCTTTCTTGAAGGATGTTCGCTCTTAGACCACCTCTTTAGTGCTTTAATAGATTTTTTCAGTTCTTGAATAATCATAGACTTTTATCTTGCCTACATCTTTTACTAGCAGATTTAGACTGATCTTTAGATCAAAATCTTCGTTTTCTGCTTGAAAAAAAATCAATTTTTCCGTCACTATATAAAGTAAAAGAAAACTATTCGGTTAAGGCTGTTAAGGATATCACCCGAGTATGAAATAGTTTGGTACTATAATTATGCATCATTAGTTTTAAACTTTTAACCCCTTCAAATATTGGTTACCCCTGAAAATTGAATTAAGTCTGTTTCAAATTCAATGTCACTTCTGCAATGGTGAGTTTGCTATTTTCGTTAGATGGTCATTTGTCTAATTTTTTAAAGAAAAGTGGTATCATTGTTATGGCAATAAGTTTACAGGAATTTCGAAGTAAGAAATCAATGGCTTGATATTCGATGCAATCTTTTGAAAAAAAACTTGATTCATCGCCAGTTTGTTTACACGGAAACCAGGAGAAAACAACCAAGGCCGAATAACTTTGGACTGAAAATTTTCCATTATTTTTGAAAAAATTTAACAATTAGTTTAAGAGGTATAAAATAAACCTCAGCAAGAGGGTATTACGACGAAGCCGGGTTATAAGGAATTATTTATATTAATATTACAAAAAACCAGTAATAATAATTAGGGGTTTTTATCGTTTTTCGGTAGTCTCATCAGCTAGT
>Ga0210040_10005286_pt1 | contig 16535 bp, 8 predicted proteins | sample CryGeyCG12114_NA_FD_185462 | JGI IMG/M metagenome (GOLD analysis project Ga0210040, IMG submission 185462) | Groundwater microbial communities from aquifer - Crystal Geyser CG19_WC_8/21/14_NA (SPAdes) (version 2) | ecosystem: Environmental > Aquatic > Deep subsurface > Groundwater | place: USA... | reverse complement strand
ATTTTTAATATTATCATTGAAAAGCATCTGCTCGTATGCTAAGTAGCATATATGACGTCATTTGACCATTTGATGCTATTTTTTGGCCGTCCAATCCATGATAATTCTCAAAAAAGGATCATTAGGGCAGCCAAGTTGTATCATAAGTTATATTCTCGTGCCTGAACACTTTTAATTAACCAATGACAATGCTATTATATTACACCTCACAGAGTCCAAATAAATTAATATCCTTTCATAATATAAATAATTCGTAATTTGACTTATACCTTGAGAACACCGTACAGTAGTACCAGCTTTTCCACATTGCAACCGTAAGCTTTTTTCTACAATTGGAGATCGATATTCGATAGGACACTTAATTATGTTATATTTGTCCAATTGATGCATCATTTTCAGTTTAAAAAAGAGTACGGTAGACGGCAGAGATTCAAAGCTTAGGAACAAACAAAATTGTCATCCTCCAATCAACCGACTAACATCACTAATAAATCCTTCCTGTACCTGCTTAGAAGATTGTTATTTAATTTTAAACGGTTTAAAAATTGAACTTCTCATTTATGTTTAAACCTATCAAATGCATTACATCCACGACCCAGCGACTCGGCATGTTAAATATTTGTACTCGTAGATGCTCGCTCGTAGTTGTTTTGTACCTTATTGCATATCTTCTCAGAATGCATGGAATGAGTGAAATGATACGCTTAAAATTAACATATTGTTTTTCAACAAAGTGATACAGAATAGTAATCCTAAATATATTAGGCCAATTCTCAAGTTGATCAGCCTAAAATGACGTATACTACCAGGAATACGATGAAAAAACTGTAACATCCATCCATTATGATAATCTAATGGTTGACTGACACTGTAAAAACAATGGAACCGAATACATTAACCGATGCCAACTGCAGACTTTTCATTAGAAATTCATGAAAACCTCATGCAAACATTCATTTAATCCAGATAATACAAAAAAAACTACAGAACTGCTTCGGAAGTCCAAATATATGAAGTAGTTCATATAATCTAACCACATCTAGAAATTATTTTCAACATGAATTTCTACACGTTTTAATTCAGGTTAGTATATAACAGTACATAATAGTAGCATCTAATTCTAACCTCCTACTATAACATTCTAAATTAAAACGAATAAAACATTCACAGTCTGAGTTCACGTTTAAATAAAAATTGCGTGTCACTGACAAAAACAAAAGAAAAAACATACCTCATTGATCAGTAGTATAAAAAATCCTAGTTTCTGCCTGCTGTAGTATTTAACTAGCTCTCACTGAATCGTCAAAAATTCTGCAAAAAAACAAACAAAAACAATCAACAATTTATTCACCAACCATTCCTATACTTACTAACCAACTATAAATAACTACCAAATAAACAAATTTCAACCAATTACCTTTTATTCTTGTATAAAATCAAACCGAAATCTACAAAAATCGCGAACCCAATGGAGTAATGTTTTCGAAAACGGGCACAAAACAGTTTATCACGCCAAAAATGAAAAAGTTAAGTCACCAACTAATTACTGTAATTACTTCAAACAAACCAATCTCGTATGTTTTCACTAACTAAGTAAGCTGTCAAACAATGAGAAAACTCCCGACCATGCGCAGTAGCACTAGTCAACCGTCAGGAACAAATCAAGTGGCGTCCTTTTCTTCCAATAGTACACGTGCACCCGCAACTTTCACACTGCACACAACCTAAGCATTTTTCACTCTTTTTGATCTTAAGAACGAATTTTTAAATTCAATATACTTTTTGCACCTTATAAAGATCCAATCTGATAAAAAATATCTGACACGAGGGACGCCTAATGTGCTTCCTGTCAAAGTTCGACAAGAACTGAAAGAGGCTCAAGTTTGAGCGTTCTTGCTAAATCCACTATTAAATGCATTGCATGGGAAACTAACTACAACTACACTGTGCAACTGCAACACAGTTATAGTTAGTTAGTGAGATAGGAACGTAAAATTCTGCTGTACGTCTGAATATATACATAGGAGATAGTAATGCGTACCAACGCGGAGCAGTTTTACATGGCTCTTGGGTTCAGACTGAAAACCACATGTACATGCAAAGCTGCTGCTCATTCCGTACATTGTACCACGGCAATCATTTACCCATACTCGGGGAATAAAGGTATATAGATAGGTACATGAGGATTCAACACATGGAATACATTAACTAACTAACTAACTAAATGCCTGGTAAGTTTTACCTTCTCAGTCAGTCAGTTGCCCATTGTTGTGTACTGAGAGATTACTTGTTGTTATTGTTAAAAACGTGTATGTTGTATTGTTTGTAGAATGCGGTTCTTGTTATTAGTTACTAGTTAGTTAGTTAGTTAGTTTAGTGAATGAATTGTAGTTCTAGGAGTAGTTAGTCATAATAAATAAAGAACCAAGCAAATTGGGTTAATCTGCTCTGCTGGAAATAATATTTTGGAGCATTGATGAAATAGAGAGTAGGATTTAGTTTTCAAAGATGCTAATGCTACTGTGTTGTTTTGGTTGAGACGGGATAGTCGATGTCCAAAATAACGTAAAAGGTGTACTCGGGGTAATTAAGTAGTCTTTAGTTGAGTCAAGTAAGTGTGCATTATCTGGTTGGGGATTCCAAATGCATATGTAGTGAGTAAAGAAGGGGTATAAAGATAGTTATAAGCGTACTAACTATAACTAACTTAATCGCCAACGAAAATGAGCCTTAATGTTCTTCCCCATAAATATGTAATGATGATAATTGAGGTAAGAGCCAAGACTGAAACTGATTTATGATTGTATGCATGGAGAGAAGGTAAACAATGCCATTATGTAGTCCACATCTTATGGAGAGCATACAATTTGAAAATTGAATGAGGTCTTAATGAATTGGTTAGATTACTTCTGCGAATCATGCAGTTGTGGTTATGTCCTACATCAGGTCTGGTTTAATTACTGTGCAGGGCTGCTGATAGACAATAATTGGACAATGCTAAATAATGTTAGGGAACTGAAAACGGGACTGACTTTGAGCGGATTTTTTTCCTCACAATTTCTATTTGCGTTTCGATTATGATGACGAATTCAAATGATAATAAGTCATGTAGTATAGTTTTTACATTTTCTGAAGTATTTACGCTAGTCACCAGACATTGGAATGATTATTTACAGATGCATAGGCAGGTGAGAAATTTATTTACTCATTCAGAGATGCTCACACTAACTAACTAACTAAAGTCTATCTATGAAGATAGATGAATATCTGTCAGTGATGAGTTCACTGACTTGGCAAGGCTACTTTATGCAATCATCTGATAGGTACAAACATAGGAAAAGCAAAAGAAATAAAAAAGTAGTAGTAATGGTAGTGTGTGTATATAGATAAGTTTTTTGGAGATGCTTGCGTGAATGTGAGAAAAAAACTCGCAATCTCTCTGGCTCTGTATTACATTGTTATTACAATGCATGCATAACATCCATTTCATACTATATTGCGAATAGGTAGGTAATAGGGCTTGATTTACGAAAATATGTTACTTTATTGTATTCAAGTAGTGGGCTCGCACAGGTTTACTAGCTAACCACATTTCTATAGATAAAGTGGTATAAAATGATGAGTTTTCCTAATGCTTCAATGTTTTCTGTAGTATGCTTAGCTGTAGCTGTTAAAACAGGTATCTAGAATTTTTCGTATATAATAAACTCAATACTTTTTTTCCATTATATGAATTCATTTGATGATTAGTTTCAAGATTAACTGACTGAGAACTTGCATGTCTTCCCAGTATTTGGGCTGCTAAGAATTTAAGACGACTTTATGCACCTGTAGCATACAACTGATTACGTATGGAATTTGCATTTCGTTTGTTTTTGTTATGGAGTTTTATAGTCACAGTCACAAAACATAAGCGTTTGAATATTTTTTTCATTAAACCCCAGCTCAGACCCTGTTTTATTGAACTTGTTGCGTTGCCTTGCATGCCAAAGAATGTGGAATGACTAAGTTATTAAATGCTGCAAAATATTCTTTTGTGAAAACCTTTGTGAATTTGAATACGACAAATGAATATGTCAGCCTGAACAAGCTGTGTTCACACATCATTAACGGCTGGGGACTGTAATCTGACAAAGTTTGTTAGAATAATCAAGTGGCTGTATGCAAAATTCCACTGGATAGAGCAATATCACACAACATAGAAGTTTACTTGCATTTTCAATTGTGCATAAATTAATTTGCTAAGAATTCTACTATCACTCCCCTGTTTTCTATACTCTCGGGATAAAATGAAGTTTAGTTACTCTTTAGAATGTGCGCGACTAACTTGAATGTTTCTGCATATTATCCCTCGAGCTAAAAGTTTATAATTCTGCAAGTGAACAAGGTATATCTGTCAACTAATTAGGATGGCAAATTCAAATGAACAAGGTGGATGAAAAAGTTGAATCTTTTTGAATTCAACGCTAACTAACTGGAGCTCGTCTCGTTGGGTTTCATGCGGCAAAAAAATTAATAACCGTGTCTGCCGTGTTGACGTATATGGGATATCAAAATGCAACAGCAAGCTCACTCATGTAAATGTATTGAGCTTCAGTAATGGGAAGATGAGATGGATTCAAAAATGCAAAAAAAGGTACTAACTAACTAGCTGGTCACTATTATTGTGCACACAGGATCAGGTTTTTGAGCTGTGTAAACCTTCAGAGTGAATGTGCTGATTATAAATTCTTTCGGCGTTTTCCATCTTTTGAAGATTTAAGAATGCAGTAGATATACACCCGTGTTAAGAAGTCGCCTATAGTGGAGGCAATTAAGTTAGTATAAAGGTTACCGTATAGAATCAAGTTCATAATGGTCAAAGATGAAGTTTTTATGTGTAGTATTGTAATACAAAGTGCTTTCCTCACAAGACAAGTAGGTTTTTTTGGGTTTTAACAACAAAATAGCTTTTGTGAAATAAAATTTTCATCCAGAAGGACTGCATGTGTTTAGGGACCATACTCTCCATATTGAAACTCCGCAGTGGCAGTAGGTATTCTTGAATTATCTTTGTTTGCATTGTTTTCGTCTACATATGTAGGCAAGTAAAACTTTATGGGATACAAAGTGAATTTTCACTTTAGGTCCATATATCTAAAGGTGGCAAGATGAATAAATGTAAATATTTCCACTCGTTCATGGAGGATAAACAAGTCTGAATCAAAATATTCCATTTTATGATCTTGAGCAACTCGAGAATCCGGTTTCTACCACTACTGACTGAATAACATAGTTTGAAAAAAATCTGCACCTTTTTATTATGTTTTAGTTTGTAGGATTGTTAGCTGCACGGCTTTTTACGGCCCTGTTATAGTATAAGTAGCTAAACTAACAAACTATATGCAACTTCCATCATTTGTTCAACATGAAATCATTCTCTCCAGTTGTATTGTGTCTCCTACTGCAACCTAATATTCACGATGTTATATTTGCTTTCCTGTGGTATTCAACTTTTTTGGGTGACAGTTTTCGTGTCCGCACGCAATATATTTACTTGGAACGCGAGGTTCTCTGCTTTGATGTTATAATAGGATTCTTAGGACTAAAAAATAATGCTCTTCTGCAACTTGGGAGTTTTTGTAACTGGTATTTATTCACTTGTCAATTTGTACGGAAGAGATTCAATAATTCAATATGCTTTTGTGCAAAAAAATGAAGCAACTTAGTACAAAAGTTTATGCATTGGCCGGGAATCGAACCCGGGCCTCCCGCGTGGCAGGCGAGAATTCTACCACTGAACCACCAATGCGTCACATGCGAGGAGCAGAATTTAAATCTAACTTAAAGCTAGTGTTAATCTTAAGATTCTTTTTTAATGTACTGTATTGGGAATGGGATCCAACATCTCGTCTTACCATTTAAGGCAACAATGATGAAAAAACAGGACAGTTTCGTTCCATTTACTAGATGCATACCTTTCTGTATATAGACAGTCGCTAAGGTTAGTTGTATCTTTTTAGATTCCTTTAGATGACATGATGATCTTTTAGAAAATTGCGTTTTCAACACTTTTTGTGTGCACCAAAATAATATAGGGTATCCAATTGTTGAGAGCAAGATGATTATATATAGAATGCACATAGTATAGAGTTGCACAGTAAACTATGCCATTTGCTTGTTAGGCTACAAATGTGTGACTAAAAAACAACAAACATTGTTGAGATAATTTCCTTTTCTCTCTAGGTAATTTTTTATGATCGAATGTATTGCTTATTGTACTGTTGTATTTTGGCTGCAAATATAATCAAGGCATTGGCCATTTTATACTTAGGTAAAACAGAATAGCCACTAATTTGACTTGTTTTCGTTATAATCTTACTTTCCTATTATACGAGAAACGAGAATGTTTTTGCTTGAATATATTGCTATGTCAGAGGGGATTAAGCTTTAGGTAAATAAGGTAGGCCAACGATTTTGTATAGAATAGACACCTTGTTACGGTGAAAAAGATTTATGATTGGTCTTGCGTACAAGCATAACGTTATCTTGGGTTTCGCGAATAATAATTTTGCAGATTTTGTGTGCTGGACGGATTCAAATGTTTTTTGATAACAGGTTATGTACAGAGCTTAACTTGATCTTGCGTGTTAATTATTGTACTATTTATGCTATGAGACATTTTAAAGTCATGATCCTATTTCATTGCCATCATGTTTTATGAATTAATTAATTATTAATTTATGAATTAACTTCTATAAGTTATAGACTGTCATTGGCTATGTTGCAGCTACCCACAATGATTAGCATAATGACGATTTGAATTGAACACAAAAGAAGTTGATGTGCATCAATTTGTATTGCAAGCTAATTTCATGCCAAAAACATCCGGTGTCAAGTTTCATTCCTGAAGAGAAATTACATAGCATGTAATGTGCATCATGGCATGGCTACATAAAATCTACGTCCACGTCCTTCCTAATAAAATACACAAATTTTCAAAGGTTTAAGAGAATACCGCGACCACACACGCATGAAATAGGGATGCTTTTCAATTGATTTTTGTAGCTAAATTAGTTGCATGGTTATATTTTATTTAACTGTTACTGTCCGTTTCAATGAAATACGGAGTAACTTTTTTCAATGGTTTCCTGGCAGAGTTTGCTTATCATATCATTAAGCAAAAAATAAATAATAAATAATAATAATAAATTCGTCTTAATCTCATCATGGGGACTTAAAATCTAGAACATATTTTGGGTGCCCAGGCAATTTTTGCGAAATTTGCCTTTTTCACGATGATCATCCAACAAGCCTAGATAGCCAATTTAACATTAGGAACTCCGTATTTCATTGAAACGGACTATAGTTTGACTTGAAACGTCATAACTATAGTTATAATCATTGACTAAATGCGTATTGTGAGCATATGTGTGTTATTGCTATACGGGCGTAGCTGATTATTATTATATTTTTCAGTTTGAACATATGAATTGAACATTGAATATGTCACACTAACTAAAATAAAACCGTAAATATTATTATTTACCTCCTAAAAATGGCCGCTTAACAAAATCACAGAATCTTACACTAGATGTCGTACTAAGTTAAAAACACGATATTTTCAAGCAGTAACTATACTAAGGGTAGACGACTAAGAAGTCATTGAAACTCAAGAATGCAGGAAATAGCACAATTCAATCAGATGTTGTTGTTTTTTAGAAAGTTTTATATCCCATCATTTCCTTCCTATTAAATTTAGCTAGAAGACGTTGACCATTTGCCCTGAGAGCTTATCAAAATCTGGACATTCTGGCATTCATTCGTGACATCCATTTGGCTTGGAGGAATAAGATATTTAAGTTGCTTTGTAATTCAAACGGAAGCTCTATACACACATACACAGTTACAAGTTACAGTTAAGTTGCAACTGCAACGTAATTACGTACATTTAAAATATAATGCGCAATTTTATTTAGTTAGTCTTATTAATGTACTCACATAGTAAATAGTAAATACAGTTGCTCGAGAATCTCTAGTTTCATTTCTGTTAATTATCTTTCCAGGTGAAAAGATCCTGTTATCAACTCTATAGAACCAAATATTACGGAACTGCAAACGCAAACAAACTGGAAGAACGAAGGAAATTTGAAACTCATGGGAGTTGACCATGTCAATGGAGTTGAAAATTGATTATATCCGAGAGGAATTATGATGTAATGCTAGGGAAAGGAGTCTATCGTTTCCGACACTGTAATCCTATAATTTTTATCCTTATCTTCAATTAATTTTGAATTTCTTCTTATCTTTAAAAATTTCGAAGTCGTGCTGTTAGATCTGTTAGGTCTTAGGTGACTCAATTGTGTGCAGTGCAGTTGATAAACTTGCCAAAGACTTTTTCAAAGATACCCACCGATAAAGTAATGAAAAACAGTTGTAATTAGTGTCGGTTAATGTTTTTGAGTTATTTTAAGATATTTTTGAACGTGTACTTCATAGTTTGTATACTTACTGTCATTAATTTACGGCGTGCTTTAAAATGAGCCATCCTAAAACTACTTCCGAGGTGGACTCAGAGTTAGGAAATCTTGAGCATAAAGTTCTTGAAGAAACTGAAGAGTAAGTACAGTTGATTTTTATTCCCAAACGTCACAGTCGTAATTATTATGCTTGTGTCTATGTATTTACATAATGTTCTTGAAGATTTATTCACTGGAGGCTTCCAGAACCTTGGCCCCTTTCAAAGATCACACCGGCAATGCATGTCTACAATGAAGGGAAACCAATGAGATTAATTGGATGGGACCAGTCTTCTGAGGAAACCGTGGAAGAACTCTTGGAAGATAAACTACTGAGCTCAAACATTATCTACGTCATTACTCATGGATTCGAAAACAGCATTGACACACCATGGCTTGCTGAAATGAAGGATGCTATTTTAGAAACTACTCCAGGCTGCACAGTAATTTTGCTAGATTGGGGGAATGGAGCTAGTATTGGGATCTTGCATTATCCGCAAGCCTCTGCTAATACTCTGACTGGTGGGGCCTGGCTAGCCGAGTACTTGACATATATTCGAAAAAAAATATCATCGTCAGCCTTAAAAATCCATGCAATTGGTCACAGCCTTGGTGCTCATCTACTCGGAGTGGCAGGACGGACAAGCCAAGCTATTAATCGAATTAGCGGCCTGGATCCTGCTGGTATATTGTCTATTTATTTAATCTTTTCAGCAGGATAATTATTATAAATGATTCTACTATACTTTGTATTTTTTTGTTTTTTGCAGGACCTTGTTTTGAGAAAGTGAATCAAGAAAACAGATTGTGCAAGACTGATGCTAAAATAGTGGACGTGATTCACACAGATGGATATTCATCATATTTTGATCCAGCAGATTGGTTTGCTCCGGTGAACCACTATGGCACCTTGTTGCCATTAGGCACTGTGGACTTTTACCCTAATGGAGGATATTATCAACCAGGTATTGGTCATTTTACAATAGCTGGAAGTCATCACAGATCTATTGAGTTGTACTGCTGGAGCATAAAAAATCCTGGCAAGTTTAAAACTAACACTGTACTGGATGGAAAACCGGATTTTGAAAAACCTGTGGAAAAATACGCAAATTCTAAAGTAACTGCTGAAATGGGCTTCCATTCTGCTGGAAAGGATACAGGACTTTTTTATATTGAAACTGAGTCTCAAGAACCATGGGTTGCTGCCAAATTGTCGGACTACTTTTGTTGTGTCGTTTAAGGATCATGAAATCTGATTTTTTTAGGTAGGCATTATCTACCAAGTTTACTTAGTAGTTTTACTTCATTTTAAAATTTTTACTTTATTTTACTTAGTTAGTAGTCTTTAGAGCCCAAAAATGGACATGCATATTTCAAACTTCAAGTGCTTCAAGTTAAGTTGGTCAAATAAAGTGATGTTTGCAGATTATTATTATTGCCGTGAATATAGAATACGTTTAACGGCAAATACAATATGAAATGTAATGAAGCCAAAACTTCACGCTCATATTCTTACTTCGTATGAATAAATAATCTGTTCTTAAGATTTGTTAGTTTACTCGAAGTGCCTTAAAAATATGAAATAAACGTTTTATATTACTTTTTGTGCTTCTAAACTGTTCGATTTGTCGTTAAAATTTTGTCATTCACGAGGACATATACATAGTACAAAAAAAAGTGGGAGGGTAGTTGTGAGCGCAACCCGTTAGCTTTTTTATACTTGAATCAAGTATGTAAATTATAGTGACCACACAAGTCTCGCTGTTGCTAAAATAATACCCCAATCTTAATTCAGAGGTTTTCATGATATTTTCAAATAACCCTAATGGGTTTATCAAAGCTATTAATCTTGTATCAGGCTTAGGGCCGTGTCTTCACCTGCGGTGCATTAACTTTGCAACCAAGCATGAATGAACATGAGGATAGATTTTATGCACGTCTGTGAAAATAATGCTGTCATCACTATTTCATCTGACTGCACTAACTATAGAAATGTACAATTCCAATATAGAATTTTAATTGAGGTTGATATAAAATTAATGGAGTCCGTTTATGGTAATTTAAAAGTTTATTGTTTTTTTGCTGTATAAATTGCTAAAAGAATGTGAACAAGTCGAGTGTCGAGCCGACCTATACGTCACTGTATATTTTGTTAACAAAGGTTTGGACTGGACACTGGACCCATTTTTGATGCAAACTGGACTCATTAGTCATGGAGGCAAAAAATATATGCATCAAAGTATCCGTATCTAGCCTTAGTGTCTAGTCTATACTTGATGCTTGACAAAACTACTGCGATTGCAGTTTCAGCTAACTCTGTTTTCAATTATTCAATTACGTATTTCGATATCTCAGAACGGTGCCAGAGTACAACGCAACAGGACAAACTAAAATGCACCCGGATGCTTCTAAAAGAAAAAACCAAGCTAAACAAAAAGTGCAAAATTAGATCAATCCGGATCTGAACTTTTTCATTGCCAGGATTGGCAGACAGACAGGTTAGTTGTTAAATGGAACTAAAAGGGTAGGTCTCTAAAAGGGTATGAAAAAATTATTACAAAGCAATTATTGCAAGATAGTCAAGATAACAAAGCATCAAACATTAGCTTGACTCTACCAAGCTCTCTTCAGTAGTATTATATTTAGTATAATTTGAGAATCCTGCGAATCAAATTTAGTGGTTTCAATCTTTCAATAAATTTCAATCATTACCATTTAAACAAGATGCCGATCAAAAAAAGGCATACATATGCGTGAAGTGCAACATCCTAAAACCTAAAACATCCATTCGTTGAAATGAATTTTCCCAACACAAAGTAACTAAACAAAATATTCGTGTCACTTTATTATTACGCCATTGTCATAAACTCTAAATGTCAATAAAACCCATACCTTTTCAAATCACAACAAAATCTAGATCAACAGTATATTATCTATAGGTATTTAGACTACTACTTATTACTACAACACTGTTTAAAACTCGTGAACCCATCAGTAACAGTGATGGGTTACACACCCTGAAATCTTGCAAGTTCCCAAAAAATAGCTATAAATTCCCCAACAAATGATCTCCATAAAAAGAGAAACCCCAGTTAAAATTGCAAACAACAGAGCTTCCAACACTTAAAGCAATGATATCTGGACCAACAGAGTGCGAGTAAATGATGGGACCAGTAAAGTGCACATGTAGTTCGCTCCCAGTGTTGGCCTCAAGGATTGCGTGACTGTAAACAATTTCGCACCACAAGCGTTCCTCTGGCCAAATAATAGATTGATTTCCAAGTAGGAGTAGCAGACTATAGTTGTTTTGAGAAAGGTTCATAGTTAGTTAGTTTGTAGCCCAGCCAAGCCACTAACTAGAACCGCGATAACGTCGATACATAAGAATGCGATGAGCAGATGGATGTAAATCAGTAAGAAGCCATCTAAAGCCGATGAATTATTGGAAGCTACTTGCCAACCTGCAAAAAATCAGAGCATACTATAATGGACGATCCAAATGAGATTTTTAAACTGTATATTAATATTAGTGCATAGTAGGATAGATAGGCTGGCTAGACAAATGTTAATACGGACAGGGGAAAAGTAGCCGCTACTTGAACAGATATCGTGACACATCCCTGCAGTGCCAAGGATGCAAATTTTTAACAAATCATTTTGAACCTCTTCTGAAGTTAATATGATTTTACCTGTGGAACATAAGTTCTTTCGCCATCATACTGATTTAGGAGTGACGGAGAAAGGGTGAAACAGGATTTTGGAAATCTTCTCATTTGCTCCACGTCTACACCATGAGACTTTAATGGTAAAATATGGGACGCTTTACCCCTTTGTCATATAACAAATAGATATTATTTATGAGTTCGTTTGGGATGAACGAAAAGTTCATTTCGTGATTGTGTTGAGTTCTTGGCTAGGAATGGGAGGAATCTAGTCTACCATTTAAATACGATATTTGTGTTCTTCAGTTCAAGAGAGTTTTTTGCAAAAGAAAGATTTTGTTTCCATCTTATTCCAATAATTTCTTAAGTTTAGTCCCTAAAACCTTATTCCTCTAATTTGCTCACACTTGCAAACTCACAACTGGGACGGTCCATTTTAATGAAGAAACCGACAGTACTTTGCGGATGAAATATATTTTTCTAAAGTTTTAGGTCAACCAAAACCCAACCCTCAAATGTAAATGCAAATTCAAGCAACTAAAATTTTCTAAAACTGTACCGAAAAAAAGCAATTACAGCCAGCTACAAATAAGAAGTACTTGTAAGTTTTTTCTGTGGTTTTGTCTTTACGGATGTGTAAACGGAACTACAAACTATGTGCCATCTCTGGTCTACTGCACATTGGCTTTGTGTCTCGCTAAAAATCATTCACATCACTACACCACAATAACATGCTTAATGGATCCATATAGTCAGGCAGGGTAAAAAAAATCGTCATACAAAACGAACCCAGAAAAAAACTGCATTATCCTTTCTCTGCGATGGAAAATACTTATCTGCTAAATCATGATTCTTTGCGAGACCCAAACCTAAGAGTTTCTATCACTTTCAATGGAAGTTACAAGCTTCTTATGCACAATGTAAGCCATTAAATTTGCGCGATCTCATACTTTCATAATTCAACCCTGCTCCGCATTCACTCTACAAGTGGATCCCTTTGTCTTTCTGCTAAATCTAGCATGATGCAAATTACAAGTATACAGTGTGTGTATAATCACCTTTCCATGGGATGAGCTCCATACAACTTGCCTATTTATTGTTAACTCATGAAATTCACTTTGACACGCTCCAGTGGTACGTAATCAAGTGTAAAAGACCTCACAATCTCTCAGTCTAAGTTTAAATAATGATTTCTATGCTTTTTAAGAATCATTTTCAATTGTTTTATTCCGGTTACAATACTATACTAAAACCTTTAAGTATGTGTGCATGTAACTTCTTTCTGTCACAGTAAATTAAAATTATTTTCCTTATTTCTACGCACATGTAGACAAACATTTGTTAAATCTGGAGTCTGGAGACGTGTACTACGTACATATTAATTGCGTCCAGAGTCCAGACTGAGGCACGACCACTTGAATTCATGAAATACTTTTTTTGCGGTTTTCCATTCATTTCGAAATCAACAAATACCCCAAAAAACTAATTTCGAACATTGTGGTTCAGCTTTGAACACAGGTTGCGTCAAACCTAACATACATTCCTCAAAGTGTATACACATGTTTTTTGAGTAAACCGACCTCAATCCAATCCTTCTCAAACCCAAGCGAGCAAATAAAAAAGGTTCGTGAACTCCTACCAGACCATTTCAGAATTTATCTCATCATCGCCTAATGAGCTAAATCAGCTTTTACAGTATGATTTCGCATTCAGTGTACACAAAGGAAAATACCACCACAAAAGACATCCATATCCAATGGACAGTTTTGAGATAAATGCCGATATAAGAGTTTCAATTGAATACCCATACACACAAGAAGAAAAAAACTCATCCAATGTTTATTTACCTTTAGCTGCTATTATATTGATTTTTAAAGCTACAAATTTGATGCTCCATTTTTTGACAGGCTCAAGATTATATTACTAACTGACTGACTAGTCCTAATCTCTATAATGATTGTGTACATGAATCAAGTAGATTTGTGTGTTCCTGCATCCATTCTATCAAGCGCATTATCTTAGTTCATTTGCAGACCTAAATGACAAGAAATTGATGACTCGTCCTTTACAGTAACAAATAGCTTTTAAACCAGCAGTACTTGATAGCTTACACTTTTTTCATTATTCAATGAATTAGTTTCTGCCTAAACCTTCACCAATAGACTATAATACCATGTGTACCTGCACTACTGCTACTACCAGCTAACTAACTAACTAACAAACTCCTTTTCTTATCTCTTTAGAATTGCCAATGCATTGAGAAGCCCAGACTTTTACATAAAGTATCCTCTTCACCATAATGCCTGCATATTGTGGGATGCATTGCACTTCCAATTCTGATAGCCAATGGGCAGGGTGTGGTTCATTTCAGTCTCATCTGATCATGTAAAGGTGAAGATGCTCCAACCCACTGCTACACTTTTCCGTACAACTAATCTACCTTACTTAAACCAGACAAAAAATATATGGTTGCAGACTTTGAACTCAGTAAACATTTAAAAAAGCTTATGAATTTTAATTTAACAACATTGGTTTCTTGCCTTCTGTTCTTTTTATCGCATTCTGCAAGAAAATGATGGATCACAAGGAAAGCATAAGCTGGTAGATGAAGCGTAAATCATTTGCGTTATAGATGATGATTCAAAGGTCCATGATCCTTAAACAAACAAATACTTTCTGTATTATAAAATCAAGCTTCATACTACGCTCACACTATTGGTGTCAAAGATTATTACAAGACACATTTCATTGATACCATTAAATGAAGCTTGCTCATGAATCAAAATAGTTCACAGTGCGTGTACGGACTTTAGCCAATGTAAACAAGACTTGAAGACCAACATAAATTATTTAAGGAAGAGCATGAATCGGTGCTAAATCTCATGTTACCTTCTCCCAAGCACTTTTTACAATCTCAGGCACATTCCTTCTAGTTGTTGCACAGCAGTTTGTCTCACAGGCACGGTTGTCATTACCAAGGGGTTCCACGCACTAATCGAACAAGAATTATTACATGAACTCATGCAACTCACAACAGGTACAGATAAATCTTGTTGGGTACAAAATAAACACTTTTGCATTGTTTTCACGCATACATTTGTTGTGGCGAGGAATTTTATTGTTTAAATAAGAAACTAACAAATTATAAGTTTTCTGAATAATTGACATCGCAATGACTTTCTTCATTTTGTCAAATATTATACGAATCCAAGAACTTTACTTCTTTATTTGATTGGAATGCCATAGGAAGATAGCTAAGTCAGCAAAAGAGCTCCACAAAGTCAAAAACAATCTGAATCAGTCCCCACAGGCACATACGAATTAAATCAGCAGGATGTAAAAGTGGTATCTTTATCAGGACAAGTATAAAAGTCAGTTACTAAGTTAGTACTACTATATTAATACCTGAAACTAAAGTGTTTTCACTGGAGCGCTCCCATATTTGTTCTTGATTCATTGAGCAGAAACAATTCCATAGTTGTGTACGTTGTCTCCCGTGAAGGACTTCAAATGTGAGACCACCAGAGCCAAACGGGAAGTTCAAAACTTCTTTTATGATTCATGACATGACTGAAGAGATACCTGACCAGGATCAGACCACCAAATGAATTACATATGGAGGAACACAAATCTTTATTATGTAATTGGTTTTTATACATTCATTCATTATGAAAATGAAAAATAATGCACTACAACGGTATAGTAAAAATTTGTGTTGTCTGGGGCCCTTGAGTTGGGCATTCTTCCCATGATTTATGCATTGCAGTTGAATTGATCAAGAGAGATTCATGAGTGACATGTTGATAAACAGTTCATGTCGGGTTGGTTAAATGAAGGGAACAATACAAGAGTTGAATCACGATGGGTTTTGAGTTGAGAGAATCCATTGAACTTGCAACGTTCACATTTGTTGAAATTATTTAGATTGTTTTGTTCAGCCTTCAGTTTTGTAAAGAAAAGAATCTACCGTAAATCTGCATCAAATTAAATGGAAAGAGTTTAAAAAAAATTCTGAAACATTGAGGACTAGGGATTGCCACAAGTGTAGCTCTTTTTCAGTTTGCCTTCATATCTGCGCTAGTGTATTCATGATACAATAAGCACTAACTAAAATTTAAAATATCAATTACACGTTTGGTTTCATAATTTGCAATAAAGACAATCGACACCGTTATAACCTAGAAATAAAAAATTATGAAACCTCTTCTATACATTTAACTGTTTAATCATGAATTGAGGAAGCAACAGTTTGCTAAAATATTGCCACAAACATGTCATCTAAGCAGATTTATTTGAAGACTACAATAAATAAATAATGGTCAAGGAATACAATCCTCACAATTTTTACACTTGAGACTTGACAATTTCATTAATG
>Ga0210040_10005284_pt1 | contig 16536 bp, 35 predicted proteins | sample CryGeyCG12114_NA_FD_185462 | JGI IMG/M metagenome (GOLD analysis project Ga0210040, IMG submission 185462) | Groundwater microbial communities from aquifer - Crystal Geyser CG19_WC_8/21/14_NA (SPAdes) (version 2) | ecosystem: Environmental > Aquatic > Deep subsurface > Groundwater | place: USA... | reverse complement strand
CGGTGTCCAGCTGGGGGAACACGACGGTGGCGACGCCGCCGGCGGCCGGCTGGGACGTCTGCGCCGGCGTGGTCCAGTCCAGCACGACCCACTGACTGATCGGGGAGCCGGCCGACGTCGGCAGGATGAGCGTCATCCGGGGAGGAACCTCATCAGGAAGGGGCGGGACCGGCCGCGGGCGTCGTAGGCGTCGTAGAGCAGGAACGCGCCCAGGGTCATGCAGGCGACGCCGCCGAGCACCGCCATCTGCCGGTCCGGCACGACGGGAGTGCGGCTCACGCCCGGCCGGCCCTGTGCGCGGCGATCTGCTCGGCGGTGATCGCGGGGAACGTCTCGGTCATGTCCCGCCCGGGCACCGGGGCCGGCGCCGGCGCCGGGACGTTGGCGGCCACGAAGGCGCGGACGGCGGCCGGGCCAGTGGGTGCCGGCTCGGGGACGTCGAGGACCTGGGCGACGGGCTCGGGGGCGGGGGCCGGCGCGGTGGTGCGCCCGCCGAGGGTGGTGGGGACGGCGGCGCCGCCGGAGACGCCCAGGGTGACCAGGGCGACGGTGGTCAGCAGCTCGGGCACGTCGCGGCCGGCGATCGTCAGGGCGACGATGGCCACGACCACCAGGCCGGTGAGGCTGAACGCGGTGAGGTCGGTGCGGATCTTCATCGGGGTCTCCAATCGGGGAGGGCGTGGGCGGGGACCGGGGCGGCCACCGCTTCGGGGGTGTCGGGCCAGGGCGGGAGCTCGGCGCCGGTGGAGATCAGGAAGGCCTCCAGCTGCCAGCGCCGGATCCGCTCGAGCTCGGCGTCGCGCTTGTCGGCGACGCGGCCTTGCTCAAGGCGGCCGACGCGGGCGCCGATCCGGCCCATCGAGGCGGTGAGCGACTTGCGGGTGGAGAGCGCGACCGCGATCAGCGCGGCGCCGATCGCCAACGGCGAGCCGGTCGCCAGCTGCTCGTAGGCGTGCGCCCAGTCCACCGCCGCTCAGTCCCGGAAGTAGACGACGCCGACGACCGGGCCGGTCACCTCGGCGTAGAGGGCCTGGCCGACGCTGACGCCGGCGGACAGCCACGCCGTGGCCGAGGCGCCGACGGGGACGGCGACCTGGCCGACGATGTCGCCGGCGTCGCCGTCGCGGAGCACGACCGTGCCGCCGGCGTCGGCGTCATCGGGGACGCGCAGCGACCAGCCGAGCAGCTGGCCGTTGCCGTTGTGCAGGTTGGGTGTGGCCGCGGCGCGGGACAGCTGCAGCGGGCGGGCGCCCTTGACGCGCAGCCCGTTGGCCCACTGGGACAGGTCCCCGGTGAGGGATTCCCGCAGGCGGGCGATCTCCAACGCGACCGTGGCGGCGAGCACCTCGACGTCCTTGCTCATGAAGTTCCTCCTGAGACAGTGCGGATGGCGCCGACGACGACCAGGGCGCCGGCCACGCCGGTGGCCAGCAGCTTCACCGCGGTGCCGCCCCAGTCGGGGAGGCTGAGGGCGTCGCCGACGGCGCCCGCCGCGTCTTCCATCGCGTTGTTGGCGTCGAACAAGGGCCCGCGGTCCTCGGTCTTGACCTGGGGCAAGGTGGCGTCGCCGGTGGTGTCGGTGCCGAGGTACTTCCGGTAGGCCCCGGAGGTGAACACCGACCAGGGCTTCCAGTTCTGGCCGCCGCCGGAGATGGCGACCATCGAGCGGGCGTTGAACGCCGGGTCGGTGAGCCGGCTGGCGTCCCGGGTGCGGCCGGTGCCGGTCTCGGCCTTGAGGGAGCGGACCTGCCACAGGCCCACAGACGGCCCCCAGGTCGACGTCGTGAGGGTGGTGTCGCCCATCGCGTCGGTTCGCCACCCCGACTCGGCCTTGGCGATCGCGGTGGCGATCGCCGCGGCCGCCGGGGACAGGCCGGCGTCGGTGGCGAGCTTGTAGACCTGCGCGCCGGTCAGCGTGGTCACGCCGAGCCCGGGATGATGTGCGAGATCCCGTTGGTCCCCTCAGGGGCGGCCCCGTAGTTCTTGATCGTCCAGTTGATGCCGCTCTGGGTGCCCTTACTGATCGGCGCGCCCTTGGTGTAGGCGTTCAGCGCCTCCTGGATGTCGATCGCGTTGTTCCCCTCGCGCACCCACCCGGTGGTGGCCTGCCTGATCCACTCCGCGTTGGTCCCGGGCACCGGGATCGCGTCGGCCGCTTCGGCCGCGGACTTGTCGGCCAACAGCTGGGCGACGCCGGTGGAGACCGTGGACAGCTGCGGCTGGAGCGCGTTGTAGACGTCGGAGGCCTCGGAGCTGTAGACCACCTGCCCGTTGGGGGAGGCCAGGCTGCTGGTGGAGCTGCCGGCCACGGGTGCACTGGCGCTGACGTCGCCGCCGGCCTTCTTGCGCTGCATCAGGGCCAGGCCGGCGACGCCGGCGGCACCGGCGATGGCCAGCGGCTTCTTGTTCGCCTGGATCTTCGCGGTGAGGTCGCCGACGTTCACGACTGCCGGTCCCGGGCGAGGAAGGCGGCGGTGATCGGGTCGGCCAGGCTGGTGCTGATCTGGTCGCCCATCTCAGAGGCCGGCTGCTTGCCCGGCCGGGCGGTGCCCAGCTGAGCGGCGCCGCGGAACTTCTGCGGCGCCTGCGCGATCCCGCCGAACATCGGCCCGGTGACGACCGCCCGCTGCGTGGTCAGGGCGCGGTTCAGCGCACCGTTGAGCGCGGCGAACATGCCCCAGCCGCGCGGGTCGACGCCGTAGACGACCTGCTGGGTCATCTGCGCGTTGGGCGCCCGGGTGAAGTCGTCGGCGGCCATCGTCAGCGGCCCTGCAGCGTGCGGGTGATCGTGGCGGCGCCGTTCGCGCCGCTGCTGATCAGCGTGCCGGCACCGGAGGCGTAGGCGACCCCCAGGTAGATGCCGATCAGGGTGAATCCGTACTTCAGCGCCTGCTTGCCCATGGTCGTGGTCCTCTCACTGCGCGGCGTCGTGGCCGGGAATCGGGATGCGCGGGGTCGCGCGGTTGGAGTCGGTAGCGGTGGTCGGGTAGCCGCCCCGGGGGATCGAGTCGGCGGAGCTGGTGCCGTTGGAGCGGTCCGGGATGGCCGGGACGGTCGGGTCCAGCACCCGCACGACCAGCCGGTTGACGTCGGCCAGCAGGGAGGCCACCCGGCCGCTGCCGCCGGTGGACACGAGTGCCTGCAGGGCGATGAGGGAGAGCACCGCGGTGCCGGCTCCTCGGAGTGCGCCGCGGGCCATCAGGACACGACCCCCAGGCGCTTGAGGGCGTCGCCCTTCCACACCTGACAGCCGACCCAGACGCCAGCGACCAGCAGCACCACACCCGCGGGGTTCACGTCACTCCACCTCGTTGAAGAACTTGGCCTTGAGCAGCTTCTTCACGCCGTCGGACCCGCCCCGCAGGTAGCTCATGGTCAGCACCCACGCGCCGATCCCGAGGAGGAAGCCGCCGCCGGTGTTGGCCGTGCGCACGCCGTCCGGGCGCCCCCACCAGGACGGGGCCCCGCGGTCATCGGTGAGCGCCGAGGGCAGCGACGGCGGCTCGGACGGGCTGGCCGTCTCTGTCGCCGGGGTGCTCGCCGGCTCGGTGAGCCGGGCGTCCTTGATCGCCTGGATCCCGGCCCGCTGCTCAGCCGCGGTCGTGGCCGGCCGGCCGGCGCCGGCGCGCGCACCCCGGGGGGCACGGGCGCCGGACGGCTTGGCCTTGGTCGCCGTCGACGTCGCCTTCTTGGCGGCGCCACCGGCTGCCTTCGTGGCGAGGGAGACGGCGGCGGTCATCAGCCGGCCGCGTCCTCGTCGACCGACACCAGCGGCTCGACGTCGGCCGCGGGCACCTGCACGACGTAGCCGGCCACCGGGGCAACGAGCACCTGGTCCCCGACGACGTCCACGACGACGCCGGCCTGGTCCAGCCGCGTCCCGAACACCGGGTCGACCCGCACGAAGTGGACGACCTGGCGCGGGGCGAGCGTGGCCGCGGGGGGAGTGCTGCCCGCGGGGGGAGTGGTGGTGTCGGCCATCACTTGCCCACCGACAGGGCGCCCTTGATCGGGCCCACCTTGGCCTCGGTGCTGAACGCCATGAACCCGAAGGTCACCGCACCCAGCACCCCGAACCAGAACAGCGGGTTCTCCGGGGACAGCAGCTTGGACTGGTCAGCGCCGAGCTTGGACGGGGTGGCGATCGAGTGCAGCTCGGTCGGCGCCGACGTCGAGGCGACGTTGGCCGACAGCCCGAACTTCTCCAGGCCGTCCACGTCAGGCCCCGCCCGCGCCGTAGACGGTCTCCAGCACGTACTCGACCCGGGGGGAGGCCAGGGTCACCGAGGACATGATGTTGGAGACGAGCCGCAGCTCGGAGGTGGTGCCGAGGTCCACGACGTCGCGGAAGGTGTTCTCCGAGGCGAACTCGTGGCAGCCGACGCCCCACAGGCCGCCGACGTCGGAGTTGTAGTTCCGCTCCATCGCGTGGCGCAGCTGCGTGCCGTCGATCCACTGGTCGGGGGTCTCGTTGGTGGCGTAGCGCCACGCCTGGACCCCAAAGTTGGCCGCGGTCATGGCCAGCGGAGCCGCGGTGGTGCCGGCGCCGTTGTAGTGCTGGTAGAAGAGCCGCAGCAGGGCCTTGCCCGCGCCCTGGCCGACGATCGGGATCTCGTTCTCCCCGGTGCCCAGCGCGGTGTAGCTGGACTGGATGAGGGAGTGGAAGGCGTTGAGGTTCGGGACGACGATCTGCCCGTCACCGCCGACCGGGATCGAGAACTTGTGGCTGGTGACGGCGAAGGCGCCGGCCAGGGCGACGGTGCCGCCGGTGGCCGAGAACAGGTTGGCCGGGGTCTCGTAGTCCACCGACAGGGTCAGGTCCGAGGACGACGTGGCCAGGAAGATCGCGCCGGTGAGGTCCTTGGTGTCCTCGGCGACCGGGACGAACCACTCCAGCTCGACGTCGTAGGTGCCCGGCGCGATCCCCGTGGTGCGGGAGCCGACGCCCCAGGACTCGGTGGCCCGGGCCAGGGTGCCCTGGCTGCGCGGCTGCCCGGCGACGGTCTGGGTGACGCCGCGGTCGGTCAGGTCGCCGTGCTTCATGACGTCGCGGATCTTGAGCTTCAGGCCCGAGACGTTGATCAGGTTCGACGCGCCGTTGGCGGTGAACCGGACCGCCTTGAGGAAGTCGTAGGGCCAGCGGGCGGTGGTGACGGCCGTGGCGCCGGCGCCGACGACGAGCTTGCCGGTGAACCGGATGGTGATGCCGGCGAGGATGTCGGACTTGCGGAGCAGGAACACGTCGCCGGCGGGCGCGGTGGTCGAGTCGTAGGCGCGGGTGCCCTCCTGCTGGGTGTGCCGACGGGTCAGGGCCTTGAAGGCGTCGGGGTTGACCGACTGCGCGGGGATCGCGATCCCCTGCATGGAGGTCATGGGCGCGCTCTGGACGGTGGCGGTGGCCATCAGCCGTTCCTCCGGGTCGTGTAGTCGTTGAGGGCCCGGAGGCCGGGGACCTTGTCGCCGGCCTTGTCGGTGGCGATGTTGAGCACGACCGGCGCCATCAGGGAGACGCCGGCCACGGCCAGCCAGAAGCTGGCCTGCTTGGAGCCGCGGTTGGCCATCGTCAGCTGCCGACCTTGATGCCGGGGCGGCCGGCCGCGGAGTACTTCTCGTACGCCACGACGACGGTCAGGCTGACCAGGGCGGTGTAGAGCAGGGACTTCCCGGACATGCCGGTCCTCCAGTGAGTCGAGGTGCAAGGGGTGGGCCCGGGCTGGCCCGCCGGCCCCCGCGGGGGCCCGGCCAGCACCGGGCGTGACGGGCAGATGACACCGGGGGAGGACGCGCGGTCAGGCGCCTGACGCGCCGCTGACCGGCGTATTCACACGGGTGGACGCCTCATGCGTCACACCGGTGTTCACTCCGGCCGTCTGTGCAGGACTGCACAGACCCCGCGACGACGGGCGCGCGGCGTCCTCGCGTTCACGCCGCCAGTCGGTCAGCGCGGCCACCAGCTGGTCGACGTCGACGTCGTCCAGGGGGACGGCGATCGCCATCGGCCCCAGCGCAGCGGTGACGTAGCAGAGCCGGCCACCGCTGTCCCCCACGGTCAGCGTGGCCACCGGCAGCCCGCGGGCGGCCGAGAGCTCCAGACGGCGTCGGTACATCAGTTGGTCGCCCACTTTCGGGGGCACAGCCGGCAGGCCCAGACGTAGAGCCGGACCAGCACGCCGTCCTCCGCCGCCTGGTCCTCGAGCTCGACGTCGGTGGAGTGGCAGTCAGGGCAGGTCATGACGCCGGCTCCAGCTGCTCGACGGGCAGCGGCGCGCACTGCCACAGGGTGTCGTTGCCGGCGTCGCACAACACGAACCAGTGGGGCCCTCGGCGCCAGGTCTCCTGGCACACCCGGTCGAACTTCTTCGGGTCGCATCCGAACTCCTCAGCGATCCGCTTCCGGTCACTGGGGTTGGGCAGCCGGTAGACGGCGATCAGGTCCGACTGGGAGACCACCAGCGGGTCGACGTAGACCGGCCGGGGCCCGTCGAACAGGCAGGTGACCTTGTAGTGGCGGTTCTGCTGGAGAAGCTCGCGCATGTGCGGCCCGGGCCGGCCACCGGGCATCAGCTCCCCCACCTCGCCGGCCCACAGCAGCACCGGGTGGTCCTGGGGGAACAGCGCCAGCGCCAGCACCTTGTCCAGGTCCTCGCGGTAGGTGGGGGACATGGGGTGCGCCCGGTAGTGCAGGTTCCGCGGCCGGCGGCGCTCCCCGAGGGCCGGCGAGCTCTCCGGCCACCGCTTGGGCAGCGGCTCCGTCACCTTCTCGGCGTCCTCGCCAGGCTCGGCGTTGCCGTTGACGTCGATGCACAGCTTGTTGCCCGGGAAGCTGGTGTAGATCGACCGGGAGAACACCGACTTCCCGGCGCCCTTCTTCCCGAAGGCAGTGATCACCCACGGCTTTGAGTGGTCCATGCCCAGCAGCGGGAAGTCCTCGGGCAGCTCGTCGACCGTCGTCATCAGACGTCGACCGCCCCGCCGCCGGCCTGCGCCCGCTCGTGCTGGGCGATCTGCATCTGCAGGGCGATCTGCTTGGAGGCGTAGCCGGCCAGGCCCATGACCGCCGACAGCGCGTCGGCGTGGTCGGGGGACAGGGCCTTGCCCGCGACGCCGCCGCGGCGGGCGATGATGTCGCCCAGCGGGTTGCCGATGGCCTCGGCGTCCTCGGCGTCGGCCAGGAACAGGCCGGCCTCGCGCTGGATCGTCTCGGCCCGGGTGGCCATTCGGTGCAGCATCCCCGAGCCGATGATCACGCCCTTCGCGGCGGTGGCGCGGGCCGCGGCCTTGCCGAGCTTGACCCCGGGGCTACCAGCCCTTGATCCCGTCGAGGAAGTGCCCTCGTCGCTCGGGTCGTGCTCGCTGCTCGGCGGGTCGCCGGCGGAATCCCACGCGGGCCCGTCCTCGGCCGCCGCCAGCTCCGTCTCCGTGCTGCTCGCCGGCTCCGACGGGGGCAGGTGCTCGGTCGTCTCCTCCTGCGCGCGGGGCTGGAAGAACAGCGGGAGCCGCGGGCCCCGCGGGCTCGGGAGCGGCTGCTGCGGGAGCGGGCTCTGCAGCTCGTCGCTGGGGGCGGTGTCCAGTGCCATAGCTGTTGACCTCTCGAACATGGGGGCGATCGCCGTCATCGCCGGCGGGCTCTGTGATGGCGTCGGCAGCGGTCGCGGCCGGCGTCTCGGCCGGGATGCGCCGGCCCTTGACCGGCACCCCGCAGCCCTCGTGCGCACACGTCAGCTCGGCCGTCGACCGACCCGGGGCCGAGACGCCTTCGGTGGTGTGGCCGTTTGTGCAGGTCCCACGAACCCTTACTCCGCGCTTCGGCTTGCTCACAGGGAGGGACGCTAGGCACTCTGTGGGGTGTCTACAGAAGTGGACACCGATCGAAACGCCAGGTCAGCGCCCCCCGCGCCCCGTCCACCCCAGGAGTCACACGTGCCCGAGGTCCTCACCGCCATGCCGACCCGCATCGAGGCGGCCGCGGCCGACGTCGCCGACACCGGCAAGGCCCACCAGCTCGCGCTGGAGACCCGGGACCGGCTGATCCGCCAGGCCGTCGACAGCGGCGAGATGAGCCAGCGCGCCGTCGCCCGCGCCGCCGGCTTCAAGGGCGTCGCCGGCGTCTGCCGGATCCTCGCCAAGCCGACCGAGTGAGCCCCCAGAGCCTGGCCTGCGAGCGGTGCGGCCACGGCTGGTACGTGCACACCGCCGGCCCCTGCACCCTGTGCCGCTGCGTCCACTTCTCCTGGGTCAGCCCGGTCAGCGACCGGCCCCGGTACGGGAAGCAGCCGGCGCCACCCCGGCGTGGGCACGCCGTGAACCGCACCGCCCAGCAGCGACACTGGCCGGCGTGACCGTCAGAGACTCGATCGTGGCCGGCGCCAAGAAGTGGCTGGGCGTCCCCTATGTCTGGGGCGGGGAGTCCGAGGCCGAAGGCGGCTTCGACTGCTCCGGGCTGGTCATCGCCGTCTACAAGGCCGCCGGGGTGGCACTCACGGGCCGGCCCCGCGCCGTCGACTTCGCCTCGATGGGCGCCGCCGTCCCCCTCGGACAGGCGCAGCCCGGAGACCTCGTCTACTACGACAAGCCGGGCAGCACCGATCACGTCGGCATCTACATCGGCGGCGGCAAGATGATCAACGCCCCGTACAGCGGGGCCAGCGTCCGGGTCGACTCGGTCGGCAGCCCCACGTCAGTGCGCCGCATCCTCGGCGAGCGGGACGGCTTGCCCCTGGTCAAGGTCGAGGATCGCGGGCCGCTGTTCGACGCCAACAGCGCGATGGAAGACGCCGCGGGCGCCGTCGGCAACGCCCTCAGCCTCCCCGACTGGGGCGGCACCGCCCTGAAGCTGCTGGCCACCGGCGTCGCCGGCACGCTCGTCATCGCCGGAGCGATGAAGGCCGTCACGCCCGCCAGCTGACCCGGGTCGAGCCTCAGCCGAACGGGTTGTTGGACCACTCCACGAGCCCGTGCACCACCAGGAAGATGTAGCCGGTCAGCAGCAGGTTGATGACCACCATCACGAGCAGCGCCATGTTGACCCACGCCTGCCCGGTGGACACCTCGGGCTTGGCCGGGGGAGCGGGCTGCCAGTAGCGCTGATCCTGGGGCTGCATGCTGGGGTGATCGGCATGCCGGCCGCCGCCTCAAGCCGAGGCCGGCCTACTGGGACGAGGCTCGACAGCTGGGACAGGCGAGGTGGCCTCGGAGCGGGCTGGGAACGTGCCCATGGGGCCTGCCGTGCGGGCAGGGGGCGCCGTGCACCAGCTGGCGCTCGTAGGCGGCTTGCGCGGCCTCCACCTGGCGCATGTACTCGTCCAGGGCACCGGGCCGGTCCAGCGGATCGACCTCGCGCAGCAGCCCGGCGAGGTACGCCGCGGGCTGGGTGAGGGAGCGGGGGAGCCGCCACCCGCGGGCGGCCAGCACGTCGGCCACCGCGCGCTCGACGTCACGGGGCGTCCAGCCGGCCTGGGCGAAGCGGTGCAGCGTGGGGGTCATCCGACGTGCCGAGACCCCCGACAGCCACGTCAGCCGCCGCCTGACGTCCTCAGCCAGCCGCCTGGACGCCGGGTCGTGGCTCGACCGCTGTCGGCTCTTGCTCGTTGGCGAAGGGGCGCGGAGCGCCACCTCATCGTTCTTCTCGGTTTGGCCCCGAAGAAGAGCCCTACGCAACTTGAGGGAACAGCTCTCCTTAGGAGAGCTGGGTGGGGTGTCACGCTCCACAGGCTGGGCCGCCGAGCTGGGGTTTTCCACAGCCATGGGGCGCCGGTCGCGGCGCGAGCACAGCGCGAAGACCGCCGCGATTCGACGGTGCGAGGACCCCCGCCGCCACGCCCTGATCCGCTCGGAGCGGGTCATGACCGACCGGCCCTTGATGAGCTCCACGACCAGGCCGAGGGCCTTGAGCACGCGCCTGGCGCGCTGCACGGTCGACAGCGAGACGCGGCAGAGCTCCACCAGCCGCTCGTTGGTCGGCCGGCAGTCCCGGCCGGTGCGGTCGTCGGCGAACGCGGCCATGCCCCGGGCGACCGCGATTACGGTGTCGGGGGCGACGTGGTGCTCCCGGCAGACGTCCCGGTTGGCGCGCACCCACACCGGTACCTCGAGCTGGGTCCAGTCGGCGGCGCCCCACCACGCCGGCCGCGTGCTGGTCGACCCCGGGGCAGGGGAGATGCCCGCCGAGACCCGACGGGTGCAGACAGGTGCGGACACGGGGACGGCTAGCCCTCGGCCGCCCCCGATCGGATCGGCGTCACGTCAGTGAACGGATCGTGGCCAGGCAGTCCGGGCAGACGTTGCCGTCCGGCACGTCCTCGACCACCCGGACGGTGGTGACGCTCCAGTCGTCGCACACGATCGCCAGGCCGCCCAGCGGCGACTCGTCGGCCAGGTGCACCACGCCTTCGTCGTCGCGGGCGTAGTTGAAGTCAGCCGGCCTCACGGCTGGAGGCCCATGCTGCGGGCCTTGGACTCCAGGAGGGCGGCCACCTGGCCCCACAGGAACAGCCGGTGCTCGCCGACGATGCGCTCGACGTCGAGGTACATCTTCGACGCCGGCGTCATCCCCTCCTGGTCCCTGAGGGTGTCCTGGACGTGCCCGAGGGTGTGGTCGGCGTCGGTGCGGCAGATCCGGGCTCGACGAATCAGCTCCATCAGGTCGGCGACGTCGTCAGCCGGCGGCTCGGCCGACGGCAGGCTGGCGCTCATCGGTCGGTGCCCGGCACGAACAGCTGGCCGGGCACGACGACCTCGCCGACGTCGACGGTGAGCCGGGCGGGCACGGGCCGAACCACCCGCATGAACGCCGTTTCCGTCACGGTGACGGAAGGGGGGACGTCCGGGCGCCCCGGGCGCAGCTGGTCGACGTCGATCAGGTGCGACGCCATCCGCACGGTGTCGGCGGAGTGCCGTCCGGCGGCGGGGGAGTCGGCGGCGCCGACGACGACGACCAGGCCGTCAGCGAGGCCCGGCAGCCAGGTGAGGGCGGACAGGGACATGTGCAGCTGGCACCGGAGCTCGGCGTCCGGGCGGGCCAGCGCCTCGGCGGCCGGCTCGGTGGGCATGGCCGCGGCGAAGCGCCAGATGGCCGGCTCAGAACAAGAGGATGCGCCGCAGCGCGAGTTTGTGGGATTCTCCACGTGACAGAACTCCTGGGGCGTGGGAGTTCGTCAAGGTGGCGGGCCATTGCGTTGATTGGCACCGCTGCGAACGGATACCATTCATGGCGCCGGTCTCTTGACGGAACTCACCGGTGCTTGGCGAAGGGCCGTGGCTGCGAACCGCGGCCCTTTCGCATGTCTGGGGGCAGGACCCTCGGGTCCCGCGTCCGCCCAGCTCAGTCCCCTGGCGACCTCGGCGTTGCGCCGATAATCGACATTACGGGTAAGTGGTATTCACACTTTCGGGGGACTACCCGGGCTCGGATAAATGCTATTCGCTAGGCGTTCACCTCCGCAACTTCCCTCGCGCCGGTCGACACGATGGCGGCGGGCCGCTTCTTGGCGTCCTCGCGCTTAATGATTCCCCAAATGGTATTCGGGGACCACTTGCCGCTCGGGGCCCGCGAGGTGATCTGGCGGGCCTCCAGCGCGGCGGCGATCGCGCGGTAGGACCGGCCGGCGCGGTGCAGGCTGCGCATCATCCGCAGGGCCTCCTGCTCAGCCGGCACGGGCACCAGCTCGCCGCGCTCGGACGCCCAGCCGTAGGGGACGCCGCCGCCGGCGAAGCCACCGGAGAGCCGCTTGCGCTCCCGGCCGGCCATGAGGCGCATGCGGACGACCTGCCGCTCATAGCCGGCGACAGCGCCAAGGATCTGGCGGACCAGCGCGCGGGTCGGGTCGTCCGGGGCGTTCACCAGGTGCTCGTCCTCGGCGGGGGAACAGCTGTGCAGCTCCTTGCCCCGGCGGTGAAGCTCGGCCAGTACCTGCTCTTGCAGGATCATGTCCCGGGCCAGCCGGTCGAGGCGGTAGACCAGCACGCCGTCCGCCAGGTCGGCGTCGACCAGCGCCAGCGCGTGAGCCAGGCCGGGGCGGTGGCCGACGTCGGCGGCGCCGGAGCGCCCGGCATCGGTGCACACCTCGACCAGCCGGTGGCGGCCGCTGCGGAGCCACGCGCGGCACGCGGCCTCCTGGATCTCCAGACCCTGGCCGCCCTCGGCCTGGCCGTCGGTGCTGACCCGCAGGTACACCGCGTAGCGCATGGGCATCAGCCTGTCACCTGAGGTCCGTCTTCACCATGTACGCGGAACACGCGCCCCAGCCGATTCACGGCGGTGGACGGGGTCACGGCGCTCCAGCGGCTGCCGATGGGGGAGGAGACCGCCCGGGGCCGGGCGTCGCCTTCCCCCGCCACCCGGCCCCGGAGGGCACCCGGTCGGGTACAGCTCGGCCCGGGAGTTGCCGTTGAGTCAGGGTGTTGCCCTACCGTGGCCAGGTGCCCGAGCAGCTGTCCGAAGCCGTCGCCGCCGAGGTGCGTCGGCTGCTCGCTGAGCGCGGCCTGACCGGCCGCGAGCTGGCCCGTCGGACGAACATCCCCCAGCCCACGATCGCCACCAAGCTGTCGGGCAAGAGCGCGTTGGATCTCGACGACCTCGACGCCATCTGCCGGGTGCTCGAGGTGAGCGTGAGCGACCTGCTGACGTGGGCGCAACGCTGACCCTTTCGAGGGATGATTAGTTTTCTAGTCAAGAGCTGAGCGGAGTGTGCCGTTTCCCACGGCATGAACGCAACAGCCACGCGGCGCCGTCGCGCCGCCGCCCCCTTCACCGTGGTGCAGCCGACTCAGCGCTGGCGCATCGTCGACGGCGTCTACTACCGCGAGACCGTCGTGCGCACCGCCACCGGCGAGCTGCGCCTCTACGGGATCCGGGACGCGGCATGACCGCCGTCCTGGCGGCCGCGCCGCTCGACGTCGCCCGGATCCGCAAGACGATCCGCGAGGTCCGGAAGTCGCTGGCCACCGCACGCGACGTGCTGGCCGGCCTGCACGCCGAGCTGGCCCCGACCAAGGGCTGGACGAAGCTGGGCCACACCTCCTGGGAGGCCCTCTGTGCGGCCGAGCTGCCCGAGCTGCCCGAGCTGCTCACCCTGACCCAGAAGCGCGAGCTTGCGGTGGCGCTCCGACGGCAGGGGCTGAGCTACCGGGCCGCCGCGGCGCCCGCTGGCGTCTCCCCGCGGAGCGTGCAGACGTGGGCCGAAGACGCCGGCGTCGTGCTGGCCACCGTCACCTCCCTGGATGGTCGGGAGCGGCCGGCGAAGGCCGCGGCCGCAGCGCCGGCCCCGGTGGTCAGCGGTGCGCAGCGCACGGTCGACCTGGTCGCCGCGGCGGGGGAGCGGGGCCTGACGGTCCGGGAGCTGTGCAAGAAGACCGGCTGGCACCACGGGCAGGCGTCCGGGCAACTGTCCCGACTGGCCGCCCGTCGCCGTGTGCGGGCCGTCGCCGTCTTCCGGGACGGCTGCGCGACCTACCGGACCCCCTGATGGGTCTGCGCGATCTGGAGGGGCAGTGGGACTTCCTCCCGGCGGCCGAGGCGGTCGCCCGCGCATGGCGGGACCCGGGCAACCCGAAGAAGTGGGGGACCTGGCACCGGTGGGCACGACGCGACGTCGGCGACCTGATGCCGCTCCTGGCCCGGGCGCTGGACCGACTGGTGCTCGAGCTGGCCGACCAGCTGCCCGACACCGACGAGCGGCTGTGGGAGGAAGCGCCGGCGATCGCCACCGTCGCGTGCTCGGCGGTCGCCTGCCGCTGTGGGCACCCCAGGACCCGACACCGCGGGGGTGTCGGGTACTGCCGAGCGCGGGACTGCAAGTGCCAGGAGGTGCGCTGCAGCTGCGGCGGCCGCCGCGACTGCGCGGCGTGACCGATAATCGGCGTTATGGAGCTCCGACTGTGCAACGCCTCCGCGCCCTCCGATGTCGGTGTGGCCGGCCTTGTCTGCGTGCTGCCGACCGGCCATCCCGGGGCGCACGCGGTTGAGCTGATGTGGGTCGATGACGCCGTCGACTCGTGGACGGTCATCGAGCCGGTGCCCCACAACCCAGCCCGAGAGCTCGCCCGTGGCTGACGTGAACCGGCTACACCTCCGGCTGCTGAGCTATCGCGCTGACGACGTCCACGACCAGTGCACCTGGCGGTGCCGACTGCTCAGTCTGGAGTTCGGGCACGAGGTTCGACGGACCGGGCGTCAGGTGGCCGAGCGGGTCCGGCGGATGCTGAGCGGCGAGACCCTCACGGGCCTCTGACCTGCGGTGTACTGCGGCTTTTAGGCCACAGCACGAAACGGCCCCCCGGCGATCACGCCGAGGGGCCGTTCGTCGTCTGCTGCACGGGCCGGTCACATGCCGGCGAGGGTGTCAGAGGTTGAGGCCGTACCGCTGGAAGGCGCGCGCGCCGCGGGGGCCGACGTTCTGGCCGTCGCTCTGGGCGAGGCCGTCCCGGTCCCCGGCGGGGGTGCCGAGGTCCTGCGCGGCGCGGTGGGCGAACTCGGCCAGGACGCCGGAAGTCCGTGGCCCGTAGAACCCATCCGGGTCCAGGGCCGAGTACAGCGGGAAGACGCGGTTCAGCTCGCTCTGCATGGCCTGGATCCGGGGGCCGTTGTCGCCGACGTCGGCGCGGAAGCCCTCCCCAGCGCCGCGGGCGTCGGGCCCGGTCCACCCGGGAGCCGGCGCCGGCGCCTGCGCGGCCGGCCGGATCGGGCCGGGGTCGCCGGGCTGCTCGCCGGGCGTCGCGGCCTCAAGGAACGCCCACGGGTGGGTCAGCTCACACGCCTCGGTGCGGGTCAGAGAGAGGTGCACGTGGCCGGTGTGCGGGTCGCCGGTGTAGGGCGTCCACCCGGAGTAGTTGGGCAGAGTGATGTGCCCGTTCCAGATGACGTATCCGCCGCCGGTCAGCCGCGGGTCGCCGGCGGCGCCGGCCAGCCGGAGCTGCTCGGCCAGCCAGGGGGCGTTGATGCCGTCCTTGTCGAAGTCGCCGCCGCGGACGGCCCAGCCGAGGGTGAACTTCAAGAAGGGGTTGTGGTCGGAGCGGGCGCCGGTGGCCAGGTGTCGGGCGTCGCCGATGAACCCGTCGGAGGTGCGGTCACGGGCGGGGTGGTGCTCGTTGAGCTGGGCGCGGAGGGTCTCCAGCGCGCCGGCGAGGTGGGACTCGCTGCGGGCCCACTCGGGGGCCTTGGGGTTGGTGGTCTGGGCGGCGTAGCGGAGCACGGGGTAGCTCTCCTGTCGGTTGGGTGGGTGGGTCAGTTGCCGAAGATCAGCAGGTAGATGACGAGGGTCACGGTCGGCCCGGCGCCGGCAGAGTCACGGGCGATGATCTGGCAGCCGGTGGGGGAGACGTTCTGCACGCTCAGGATCAGGTCGGCGCGGGCGGCCGGCTGGGCGTTGAAGGCCAGCACGGCAGCGATCTGGCCGACGCCGGGCCAGGTGACGTTGGCGAGGCCGCCGTTGAACGCCGCGGAGACGGTGCGCGCGGTGATGATGGCGCCGCGGCCGGCGGGGACGGCGGGGACCCAGCTCCGGGCGTAGACGGCCGGCGCATGGTCGTTCAGGTCATCGATCAGGGTCAGCGGCTCGGAGCCGCTGAGCTCGGTCTGGGTGACCAGCAGCGAGCCGCGGAGCCCTTTCGCGTTGGGTGGGGAGGAGATGGCGACGTGGGCGCCCACCTCGGAGTCGGTGCCGGCCTCCACGATGCCCGGGGAGCCGGTGTTGGGGTACAGCGCGACGCCGCCACCGCCCTGCACTCCGGTGCCCATTGGGCCCATCACCGCCCGCTTGCCCGTCGCGGCGGTGCGCACCGTGCTGCCGGTGATCGTGCGGGCGTCGACCGCGTCGGCTTCGAGCAGCTCGGCGCTGACCGAGCCCTCCACGAGCACTTCGGAAGCCACGATCGACCCCGGGGCCAGCGCCAGGTTGCCGAAGGGCTGGGGTTCCCACTCCGCGCCGTCCCAGCGGTTGATCCGCCGGCCCTTGGCGGTGTCGATCCACACGGCGGTGTCAGCCGCGCCGGTGTAGGCCGGCGCGGTGGCCTCGGTGAAGAACTCCACCTTGCCGTTGGCCGAGGTCAGCGCGTCGTCGGCGGTGCCCTGGGCGGCCGCGGCCGCGGCGATGGCCTGGGCGGCCTGGGCGCGGGCGGCTTGGTCGACGGTCGAGGTGAGCACGGTCCGGAAGGTCACGCCGTCACCCGTCGCATGACCCGGGCCTGCACTCGCAGCGTGGCCACGGCGTCGTCGGAACAGCCCGACCACACGGCCACCAGCTGGCCCTGGGGACGGATCAGCAGCCCGGGGGCCCACTCGGCCACGTTGAAGTTCCCGGCGTCGGTGCCGTCCCACAGGGTGCCCGCGCTCGGGTCGCTGTCGTAGAGCCGCATCACCGTGCCGGTGGTGGAATCGCACTGCGCCACGGCGTGGTCCAGCAGCCACTGGGTTTCGGTGTCCAGCTGGGGGAACACGACGGTGGCGACGCCGCCGGCGGCCGGCTGGGACGTCTGCGCCGGCGTGGTCCAGTCCAGCACGACCCACTGACTGATCGGGGAGCCGGCCGACGTCGGCAGGAT
>Ga0210040_10005283_pt1 | contig 16537 bp, 15 predicted proteins | sample CryGeyCG12114_NA_FD_185462 | JGI IMG/M metagenome (GOLD analysis project Ga0210040, IMG submission 185462) | Groundwater microbial communities from aquifer - Crystal Geyser CG19_WC_8/21/14_NA (SPAdes) (version 2) | ecosystem: Environmental > Aquatic > Deep subsurface > Groundwater | place: USA... | reverse complement strand
TAATACAAAATATAATGAAGCCTTAACGAGGATTAAGCGCAATACCGGAAAGCGTTGCTTCCTGCGGTATCTGAAATACGCGGCGCGGATCGTCCGGCCCCAAGGTAATGGTAGTTGCATTATCGGCGGTGGTATGCACAATCGGAATTTTATAGCGCATCAAATCAAACCAGCGCAAGCCTTCAAATATAAATTCTACCCGTTTAAAATCCAGGATGGTAGCAAGCAAACCTTGCTGCACGGAACTGGTGCGGTAAAAGCTCCGGATTTTGGCCGTGGTAATATTTAAGGTTTCCGGGTCGTATACCGGTTCTTGCTCACTCAAAATCATGCGGGTGCTGGCATAATCGTTTAAGTCTTTTAAAGTAGCCGCGGTATTGCTCAGCCAGGCATTGGCTTCGGCCCGATTAAATAAAACTTCTTCGGCCGTAAACAACGGAATAATATTGTAAGCATCACCAAAATTGGCATTCTGGCTTTCCCGCACAAAGTGTTCCCGGAATTTAGGCATTCTCAGGGTTAAGTTCTGGCCGTACAGTTGCTGGCCCCATTGTCCGCCGGCTACATTTGCAGCCCAAATGGTTTCGTTTAAAACATCAAAAGTGAAACCGTACCGGTAAGAAGCAAAAGACCGGCCCCAGATAGACCTGGTTTCGGCCAGAAGAATATTGGCGGGGTTGGTGGCCTGGGTATAATCGGCTTCGCGGTTTAAATATTCCATTGCCCGGTAAACCGGATCGTTGATAGGGCGGAGGTTAGGTAAAATATTGCCGCCTACAAATACGGCATTTGCGTGCGCTACTACTTTGTCATAATCTTTTTTGAATAAGTAAAACCGGCTGGCAAAGGCATGGGCGGCCGCCGTGGTAAAATGGTACTTGGGTACGGTATATTGGCGGCCATTTAGCAGCGGCAAACCTTCGGTTAAGTCCTTTTCTATTTGCTCGTAAACATAAGCCACGGTTTTGCGCTCGTATTGTTTTATCATCACGTTCTCCGGTTCGGTTACATAGGGTATGCCGGGGTCGGAGGCAGCGGTGGTCGGATCGTACATTTTCGAAAACAGCGATACCAGCATAAAATGAGCATAAGCCCGCGCTACCAGCGCTTCCCCTTTCTGGCCGCTGTATTCTGCCGCATTAGTCGCAGTATTTATTACGGCTAAAGCCTGATTTGCGGCCGCAATGGCTCTGTAACAGGCATTCCAGTAAAAGTCCGGGGTATCTTCTTCCCGGCCGCGTACATCTTCAAAATACCAGGGGTCGCGGTTAATCGGATCACCACCGCCCGCCGCCGCGCCTTTATCATCGGCATTATCCGACATGGCTTCGGTAAAAGTAATATAATTGGCCTGCGGATAAGCGGTAGTTAAAAGTTCCGCAACGTCTTCCACCGAATCCAGCGAGGCTCGCTGATCGGGCGCCTGCTCCAGGTAGTCTTTACAACTGCTAGCCGTTAAAGCCGCAAATAAGAGTAATATATATTTAAACTTTTTATTCATTTTGGGTTGGTACATTAAATGCCCACTTTTAAAGATAAGGTAAACTGACGCGGCACCGGCATAGCTACGCCGCCGGAACTAAAGAATTCCGGGTCCTGGCCGTTTAGTTTTTTATCGGCGTAAATGAGCCATAAATTATTAGCCACCAGGTTCAGCGACATGCTTTTCAGGTGGAAGCGGCTTACCAGTACGGTGGGTAAGTTATAACCCAGCGATGCTTGTTTTAAGCGCACAAACTCCCCGTTGGCTACTCTATCCGATGAATAGTTATAGGCATTGTAAGGATAAGCGCCATCTAAACCGGATTGATTCCGGGCTTCAATAATAGAAGGAGTGCCGTCATCGCCAATCATAATCCAACGGGTTAAAAAATCGCTGGGCATAGCATCCAAATCGGTATAACTGTTTTTGTAAACCGGGTTAAGCCGGATTTTATTACCGCCGCTATAAGTTAGTAGAGCCGATAAAGTGAAATTTTTGTAGTTAAAGGCATTGTAAAAACCACCGTTAATTGTGGGGTCTACCGGGCCTTCGTATTTCAGGTAACTGGTTGCATTGCTTTGCAGATAAACATTATTACCGGCTTCGCCATTTTCATCTATAAAAATGGGCGACCCGTTTGCGGTATTTAACTTATCAAAATCAATAGAAAACAAGCCCCGGTAAGAATAACCTTGTTGCGGGCCACCGTTGGCGCCCACCAAATCCCAGATCATGGGTTCACTTTTAAGATTGGTAATGGTGCTTTGGTTGTATCCAAAGGTTAATTGGGTGCGCCAGCCGTAATCTCTTTCCTGAATAATGCCGGCACCAAGGCTGCCTTCTATCCCCTGCGATTGCATGTCGGCGTAATTCGCAATTTTTACGGCTTCGCCGCCAATACCGGAGGTCCGGATCGGGCCAATTAAATCAAAGCCATCGCGGTTATAAGCATCTACCGTTACGTTTACTTTATTCTGGAACAAGCCTAAGTTAAGACCCACGTTGGTTTCATATTGTTTTTCCCAGGTCAGTTCGGTGTTTTCGAGGTACCGGATGCCGATGGCCGATTCTACTTCGGTTAGGTAAGGCCGCAAGGTGCTGCCGCTTTGCAATACCAGGCTGGAGTTAGTCGCGTTGCCCATACTGGCGGTAAGGCCGTAAGTAGCCCGCAAGGTTAACTGACTTATTACCGGCAGATTTTTCATAAACGCTTCTTCGTCCACATTCCAGGAAGAGCTGATGTTCCAGGTAGGCAACCAGCGGGCACTGCGCGCCGCACCCAGTAAGTTAGAGCCGTCGTACCGTACGGTTCCGTTTAACTGGTATTTGCCGGCGTACGAATAAGCCGCATTGGCCGCGTAAGCCAGGTAGCGGTCGAAGCCCATAGTCATGGAGTAGTAGTTAAAATTACCTTCAACCGCTTGTTTAATGGCGTTGGGATCGATAAATGGTACGCCACCTTTATCGTACTGGTAACCGTAACCGGTAAACTGTTTGTTGATGCGGTTGATATAGCGCAATTCCTGCGAACCAAATAAGCGCAGGGTATGTACATCCTGAAAATTAAGATTATAATCGAGGCTGTTTCTTAAGTAATAACTTTTCAGAAAATCATCGTTGGTAATATAAAACCCGCCGGACGGTAATACCGAAACAGGTTGCGCATCCGGATCTTCCGGGCTGGTATACAAAAATCGGTTAGCGGCCCGGATAGTAGCATTTTCGGGGTAAACACCGGCCCGGTAAGCCTGCGGCATGTTAGAATCTTCGTGTATTTTATGTTCCTGGCCGGTTGAAGCGTAGCGGTACGCACCATCGAAAGCATATTTCAGGTTACGCAGTATATTGTACCGGAATTCGCCTTGTATTTTTAAATCGATCACGTTTAAATCCAGGGTGTTGTTTTCCAGTTCGTGCAGAATATTAAACGGCGCGTAGTTCATCCGGAAAAACTCCCGGTTGCCGTTTTCGTCGTAAGCCGTTAAAGCCCGGCTGGTATTTAAAGCGTAGCTAAATGGGTTGATATCGAAGTCGCGTGAAAATTCGCCGGTTACGGGATTGCTGTTCCGGCCCAGCGTACCCGGTGCCCGTTGGTCGCGGATAGAACCTTGGGTAATGAGCCCAAACTGTATTTTGTCCGATACATTAAAGTTAGCCCGCACGTTACCCGTGAAACGTTGGACCCCGCTACCCAAACTCCAGCCATTATCCTGTAAATAACTGGTAGAATAATACATCTGGGTTTTTTCGGTGCCGGACGATAAACTTAACGAATGCTCCTGCTGAAAAGAATTCCGGAACAAAACATCAAACCAGTCGGTATTAGCCTGGGCATACTTGTTCAGGAAGGCGGCCCGGGCTTCCGGCGAATTATATAAGCCAGGCGTTTCGGAACCATCGGCGTATTCCAGCAGGTTATACATTTTCAGGTAAACGCCGCCATTAGCCCGGTTCACCACATCGCCGTAATCCAGCCAGCCTTTACGGGCCATTTCGGCATAAACCGACATCTGATCGTACGAGTTCATGATGTCGAAATTGCGGTAGGAGGGTTTTAAATAAGTAGAATAATTGCCGGTGTAAGAAATAACGGGTTGACCCACTTTGCCTTTCTTAGTGGTAATTAAAATAACGCCATTCATGGCGCGGGCACCGTATAAAGAAGTAGCCGAAGCATCTTTTAATATCTGGAAACTTTCGATATCGTCGGGGTTTAAACCGGCTACCGAAGAACCAAGTAACGTAGAGGGATCGCCGGTAGATAATTGCTCGTTCGAGATATTTACCACGTCTTCCAGGATAATGCCGTCTACTACCCAAAGTGGTTTGTTGTCGCCGGTAATAGAGGTGGCGCCCCGCACCCGTATTTTAGGCGCCGCGCCAAACGTACCCGAAACATTTTGCACGGTTACCCCGGCTACCCGGCCTTCGAGCATCCGGCTCACATCCGTAATGCCTTCTCGCTTCGCATCCGAACCGCTTAAGGTAGTAGCAGCACCGGTAAATAACCTTTTATCTACTTCTTGGTAGCCTGTAACCACTACTTCTTTCAGAAAGTTTTCGTCTAAAGCTAAAGTAACGTTAAGGGTAGTGCGCCCACCAACAGTTACTTCCTGGGTTTTATACCCGATCATGGAAAAAACCAATATAGCGTTATCCGGTACGGTGAGCTGAAAATTACCGCTGGCATCGGTGGCCGTACCATTATTGGTGCCTTTTTGCAAAACAGTAACGCCGGCCATATTTTCGGCTGGTCCGCCGTTGTTGCCGGGTGCCTGCACTGTACCGCGCACCACAATATCAGCCAGCAAAACAGATATAGATGTATGCTTTGCTGTTTTGGCCTGAGAAGAAAAGCCGGTGGTTAGCAGTAACAGGAGGAAAATGAAACTAAGACTGGTTTTTATCTTCGGGTAGAAGTTTTCAATCATATAACAACTTGCTGTTCGGATGGTTAAATTTAAAAATTTTAATCAAAACAATTAAAACTAATTAAATTTATTCTGATTTCCAGTTGAAAGCAATTATTTACAACAACTTTAGGGTGCCGTTAAGGGAAAAAAGATGAACAGCTAAAATAAGAGCTTGCTAAAAGTAAAAAGCAAATAAAAAGCGGCAGGATAGGTTTTTTTAATGCTTAAAACAAGGTGTATGATAAAGCATTTAAATGAACAGCTAAAAAAATGTAATTATAAAAATAACGAAGAATCTCCTTGTGCTTTAAGGCTGTTCCGGTAAAAAGAGCAGATAGAATACAAGAGGACCGGTACCTATAATTTAATGAAAGCAGATAGGGTTCTTACTGTTTCTGTAGAGGCAAGTTTAAAAAAGAAGAGCTACTGTTTAGGTAGCTCTTCTTTACTGTTTTTATTTTTATTTCAATTTTAACTCTTTGGCTTTAGTGGCCGGAAGATTAAAGTATTTAACAACCTCTTCATAATTATTAAAATCAACCGGATACGTGGTTAAATCAGGCTTACTGGTTATGGTTTGGCCATTAGCAGTTCTTAATTTTAAACCCGGAATAATAACCACCCGGAAGGAATAAGTACCATCATAAGTAGTAATATTAGTCATATCGAAATTGGCGTCCATAAAGATCTCCAGAAAAGTATTACTATGGTTAAAAGCAAATTTTAGTAAACCATCGGTTACAAAAAAAGTTTGCGGTAAAGGCGTCCAGGTATCATTATCTTCATCGTCAGCGCCGTAATACATATAAACTAAAACCGCATCGTTTTCACCTACTGAAAGACTATCTTCAATTTCTAGGGTAGTAGCAATTTCATCCCAGGAACCGTATAATCCATAACCAGACTCGGCATCAAAAGGATAAGAAAATTCAAATACCTGGGCTGTACCAGATTCACCAGCAGGTCCTTGCGCGCCGGTAGCACCTTGTGGTCCGGTTTCTCCTTGAGGGCCTACATCGCCTTCCGGTCCTTCACAAGCCTGAACTAATGCAATCGCAAAAAAGAGCATTATAAATTGTAGTAATCTTTTCATGATAAAATAAATGGTTTTAAGTGATTAAATGTATAAAATTGAAATGATTAAATTTAATGATAATCAATATAAAAATATTATAAAAATAAAATCTGTTTAATAAAAAGTATCTTAGCCCAAAATCTAATCATTATGAATAAAGAAGTTGGCTGTTTGTAAGCTGCTTTTTACTTTATTAAGCGTATTATGCTGTAAACGGAACATATTTGTAAAACTTGTATAAAAAGTAATAGTTTAATAAAATTATTTTTATGAATAGCGGCAAAAATGTGACGGCAGGTAACCACTGGTAAAATATTATTCTGAATAATTGTACCAGATTTACCTGCTAGTTTCGTTAAAGTATCTCTAATAGTAATCTAATTTATTATAAATGTATATTTCTACCAATAACCGGATATTAATACTGGCTTTTTCTTTGTTATTGATATTCGGCGGCGTTTTTATTTTTGCCGGCCAGCAACCTAAAAATGTAGCTGGTAATGCGCCTAAAGATATCCGGGCGGCGGCGCTGGCAATGAAAAAAGTACGCAAGAAATTAAAAGCGGCTATTTCCAGTCCCGAAGACCCGCAAGCGCGGTATATGTATGAGTTTACCCGCTTGCGCAACCCTTATACCGGTAAAATTCCCGAAAATATCCGGCAAAAAGAACTGGCTTTCTCGGCCACTTTACCGGTTGCCGAAGCCCGTACTTTTGCCGGACTGGGCAGAAATGCCCGTGGCCAGGTTGAGGACTGGAACCGGCGCGGCCCGTATAACGTGGGCGGGCGTACGCGCGCACTGGCCATTGATGTAGCCAACGAAAATATTATTCTGGCCGGCGGGGTGTCGGGCGGCATGTGGCGTTCTACCGATGGCGGTACTTCCTGGACGAAAACCACCGATCCGAATTTACTGCAAAGTGTTACGACGGTTGATCAGGATAAACGAACCGGCAAAACCAATACCTGGTATTATGGTACCGGCGAACTGGTAGGTAATTCGGCTTCGGCAGTAGGAGCTTTATACCGCGGCAATGGTATTTATAAATCAACCGACAATGGAGTTTCCTGGAGCGTATTGCCCCGCACCGTTACGGCCGACCTGACAACTTTTAATAATGTGTTTCAGTGGGTATGGCGGGTGGCTACCAATCCGGCTAATACCAGCCAGGACCAGGTTTTCGCGGCTACGTTGGGCGGTATTCAGCGCTCCGTAGATGGTGGCACCACCTGGACGAATGCTTTGGGCTCTATTAACGGAACCGCTGCTACCAGCCATGCCCGTTATACCGACATTGATATTTCGCCTTCCGGGGTTATGTACGCTACGCTTAGCAGTGTTAACAGTCTTAATTCCGATCCGGCCCTGGTGAAAGGTATTTTCCGGTCGACGGATGGTATAAATTGGACGGATATAACGCCGCCTAACTGGCCCGCGACTTACGAACGGGTGGTACTGGATATATCTCCCGAAAACGAAAATATTGTTTATTTTTTAGCGAATACGCCTGGCGCAGGTAAGCGGAGCAGTGCGGATATCTGGACCAGCCTTTGGAAATATACTTATGTAAGTGGTAACGGCAGTGGCACGGGTGGTACCTGGGAAAACCGCTCTGGTAATGTACCTGCTTTTGGCGGCCAGGTGGGTAACTACGATCACCAGGGTAATTATAATATGGTAATAAAGGTAAACCCCGCTAACAGCAACCATGTGGTTATTGGCGGCACAAACTTGTATCAGTCGACGAATGGATTTACTACTTCGGCCAATACCAAATGGATTGGCGGCTATACCTTGGAGAACAATGCCGGCATGTACCCAAATCATCACCCGGACCAGCACGAGATAGCTTTTTACTCTTCTAATGTAAACCGGGTATTATCGGCCCATGACGGCGGCCTGAGCCGGACCGATAATATAATGGCGAGCGATACCGTGCGCTGGACTTCTTTAAACCGGGGATATTTAACTACCCAGTTTGCTTCTGTAGCCATAGACCTGGATGCCACCGATGATCTTATTCTGGGCGGCATGCAGGACAATGGTTCGTATTACAATGCTTATGAAGCAGATGAAGATGCCGAATGGCAGAGTTTATTAAGCGGCGATGGGGCGTATGGTGCTGCTGTAGCTAACTCTATCATTGTTTCGGCCCAGAACGGTTTTATATACCGGTACGCTTTCGAAAATAATGGTAATTTCCGGGGATATGCCCGCATCGATCCCTTGGGCCAGAACAGTGAAGACTACCTGTTTGTTAATCCGTACGTAATTGATCCGAATAACCAGTACGTAATGTACTTGCCGGCCGGAACTTCGCTGTGGCGGAACAGTAACATAAATGCGATACCGGTAGGAGAAGGAGATGAGTTTAGTGAACAAACCAACCGGAACTGGAAAATAATCAGTACCTTGCCTTCGTCGACTGCCAATGAAGTTATTTCGGCGGTAGCGGTGAGTAAAACTCCGGCAAACATAGTATATTATGGCACCGATGCCGGTAAGTTATATAAAATTACCGATGCCCTCACCGGCGACCAGCCAGCCAGTACGGCCATTACCGGTACTAATTTTCCGGCTAGCGGGTATATTTCCAGTATTGCCGTAGACCCTTCCGATGCCAATAATGTTTTGGTAGCTTTCTCTAATTACGGTGTTATCAGCCTTTTCCGGAGCACTACCGGAGGTACCGGTACCGATGCCTGGACCGCAGTGGCCGGTAACCTGGAAGAAAACCCGGACGGCACCGGTAACGGACCGGCGGTGAAGTGGGTAAATATATTGCCCGCCACTCAAGCCGGAGGAGAAACCAAGTACTTTGTGGGAACCAGTACCGGGTTATACGCTACTGATACTTTTAATGGCCTCTCCACCATCTGGGTAAAAGAAGGCACCACCACCATTGGGGATGTGCCGGTAGATATGGTAGTTAGTCGCTCTACCGATAATTTAGTGGTGGTAGGTACGCACGGTAATGGCGTTTATTCTTTTTATTATAACGAATCCATTCCGGATGTAGAGTTACCCGAAGAAGGTTTTACCCTGAAGAATTATCCGAACCCCTTTGGAATAGAAACGGATGCTACTACCATTGAGTACGTGATGAGTAAAGCCGGTCACGTTACTATTCGGATATTTGATGCCGCCGGCAGGGAGTTAGAAACTTTGTTGAATACCGATCAAGCGGCCGGGTCGCATAAGGTAACCTGGAACGGCCGGAGTAACAAGAACGGACCTTTGCCCAACGGCATGTATTTGTACAGTGTACAGGTAGATGACCAGCGGCTGACCAAACGCATGCTTTTACTGCGTAAGTAATAAATAAAGGCAGAACGGCCGGCAATATTGCCGGCCGTTCTGCCTTTATTTATTACTTACACTGGTACCCTGATAGGTGCATTCCGGGGCTTTAACTTTTTAAATATTGCGCGAATTCTTTGGCAAAGTAAGTCAGGATAATATCGGCGCCGGCCCGTTTAAAACCAAGTAAAATTTCCTGCATGGCACGTTCGCCGTCGATCCAGCCATTTTGGGCAGCAGCTTTTACCATGGCGTATTCCCCGCTAATGTTATAAACGGCAATAGGTAAATGCGAATGATCGCGCAACGATTTTACAATGTCCAGGTAAGGCAAACCAGGTTTTACCATCAGGTAATCGGCCCCTTCTAAAGTGTCTAATTCGGCTTCCAACAAAGCTTCGCGGCTGTTGGCGGGGTTCATCTGGTAGGTTTTTTTATCCCCGAATTTAGGGGCTGAGTCTAAAGCATCGCGGAAAGGACCGTAAAAAGCGCTGGCATATTTGGCCGTATAAGCCATAATAGATACATTCTGAAACCCATTTCTATCTAAATACTCCCGGATAAAACCAATCCGGCCATCCATCATATCTGAAGGCGCAATAATATCGGCGCCGGCGCGAGCCTGGGCCAGGGCCATTTTGGCTAATATTTCCAAAGTAGCATCATTCAGAATTTCTCCGTTATCTACAATGCCATCGTGGCCATCGGAGCTGTAGGGGTCCATGGCAACATCAGTGGCCAGTACTACATCGGGGAAGTTCTTTTTTACCGCTTCTATAAAACGAACAAAAAGGCCTTCACCATTATAGCTTTCAGTGGCAAAACGGTCTTTGCGGGCTTCTTCAATCACCGGGAAAGGGGCAAAGGCTTTCACACCCAAATCAACGCAGGCGGCAATTTCGTCCAGCATCCTGTCAACGCTAAACCGGCTGATACCCGGCATGGAGTCGATGGGAACAGTTTTATTTTCGCCTTCAATGACAAATATCGGGAATATTAAATCGTTTACAGTAACGGCGTTCTCCTGGACTAAATTCCGGATTACTTCGTTTTTACGGTTGCGGCGGGGCCGCCGGGTCAGGTTACTCATATTTTAATTGAATTAAGTAATAAGTTGCCGGTATCCGGATAGGAGATACCATACTTTTATGCCGGTCATAGTTTTTGCCAGCGGCCGGTTTACAGGCTACTAACTTTAAAACAATAACTCGTTTGTTAAGAACAAAAATTATCTGGTTAAAATTCGGCAATTACCGTTTCTATTATGGCACATGCCGTAAGTAACTGATCTTCGGAAATAACCAACGGTGGCGCAAACCGGATAATATCGCCGTGCGTGGGTTTAGCTAGTAAGCCATTATCTTTTAAAGCCACGCAAACATCCCAGGCGGTGCGGCCATCAGCAGTAGGTTTAATCACCACCGCATTTAGTAAGCCTTTGCCCCGGACGGTACTTATTTTTTCAGGATAATTTTCCTGTAACGCCCGCATGCGGCGCCGGAATATATCGCCCAGACGCCGGGCGTTTTGGATTAAGTCTTCTTCCTGCACTACTTCCAATGCCGCGGTAGCTACGGCGCAAGCCAGCGGGTTGCCGCCAAAAGTAGAACCATGCTGCCCTGGTTGGATGCTTAACATAACCTCGTCGCGAGCCAAAACCGCCGAAACTGGTAATACGCCGCCCGATAAAGCCTTGCCCAGCACCAGGATATCCGGTTTTATTTCTTCGTAATCGGAAGCTAGTAATCTGCCGGTACGGCCAATACCGGTTTGTATTTCGTCTATAATCAGTAAAATATGGTGTTTTTCGCAGAGGACTTTGGCGGTAGCCAGGTAACCGGCATCCGGCACTACTACGCCGGCTTCGCCTTGTATGGGTTCTACCAGAAACGCGCAAACGTGCGGATTATCCAAGGCTTCTTCTAAAGCTTCCAGATCGTTATAAGGTACTACCCGGTAGCCCGGCATATACGGGCCAAAACCGCCGGTCGAGTCCGGATCGGTGGAGAAAGAGATAATGCCGGTGGTGCGGCCGTGAAAGTTATGTTCGGCCACAATAATCTCGGCTTCGTGCTTGGGCAACCCTTTTTGTTCGTAGCCCCACTTCCGGGCCAGTTTAAGGGCCGTTTCTACGGCTTCAGCTCCCGAGTTCATTAAAAGAACTTTATCGTAACCAAAATATTCGCAGATGTATTTTTCAAAAGCCCCCAGTTTATCGTTGTAAAAAGCCCGGGAAGTAAGCGTAAGTTGCTGGGCCTGGTCGGTTAAAGCTTTTATGATTTTAGGATGACAATGACCTTGGTTAACCGCACTGTAAGCCGATAAAAAATCGTAGTACTGTTTTCCTGCTACATCCCAAAGAAAAACACCTTCGCCGCGGGTTAATACAACGGGTAAAGGATGGTAATTGTGGGCGCCAAACTGATCTTCGAGAGCTATTGCTTCTTCGCTGCTGGTAATGGAGGTGGCAGTAGTCATATATGTCGAGGTTTAAGTTAATATCAAAACAGAACAGCTGTTCTTATTTTAAACGAGATATCGGGCAAAAGTAGTGAAAGCTGCAGGTATAAAAAATAAGTTATTGCCGGCAGACAGACCAAAACCGGAATAGACGCTTTTGTTAAAAAAAACGAATTAAGTTGCCTCATTGCTTTATTTTGCGGCAATAAGTACCATAACAGCATTGGTAATGGCGTGTTTAAATGTTTAATAATATTTATTCGTTCTTATTTTACTTAAAACTAAATTTGTGTGCTTACTTTTTTAATTTAAATGCTTTGCTACTGCCTGCTTTAGAACCCGACGATTTTTATTTGAACGAACAGGGCTTAATGGTTTTTACGGAAAAATATCACCGGAAACGGGGCTATTGTTGCAAAAACGGTTGTAAACATTGTCCGTACGGCTTTAACCGCAAGCCAAAAAAAACAAAGCCGTAGAAAATTCTTTAAACTGTTTTGAAGTTATTGCGAAAAAATCGTACATTTGCGTCCCTTTAGAATAAACAGAACAATTACAATGGCACGAGTTTGTGATATAACCGGAAAAAGACCACAGGTAGGTAACAACGTTTCGCACGCGAATAACAAAACCAAACGCAAGTTTTACCCAAACCTGCAAAAGAAAAGATTTTATATACCGGAAGATGATGCCTGGATTACTTTAAAAGTATCTACATCGGCCATCCGGACCATTAATAAAAACGGTATCTCTGCGGTTTTAAAGAAAGCCGTAGCGGATGGTTATATCGTTTATTAAGAAGTAAAAAGACAGTTCGATCGGTGGTGGGCCTTTGTTTTGGCAAAGGCTTTTATGCGGACGCAACGATTTTTCTGAGCAGGGTTATCGCTGCTATTTAAGATTTTTTACCCACAACGGAGTAAATGACGGTACAAAGCCTGTCAGGTGCGCTACGTTGTGGGCTTTTTTATTTTCCCGAAGTGGTTAAATGCAACAAAAAAGACTTGTATTGCACAAGCCTTTTTTGTTGCATATATTAAAAAGCAGCAAGCAGATTTTATTTTGCCTCTAGTTCTTTGGTAGCAAATAAAGTGATTTGTTTTACAATATTGGTGAAGCCGGCATATAAAACAATATCGGTAAACATTTTAAATTCGTGTTTATAACCTTCTACCAAGCCCATTTTAGCTGCTTTATAAGTGTTTGTAGCCGACCAGGGCATCCAGCGCACGTTGCGTTTGTGCTTTTGCATGTATAAATTAATAGCCAGTTCAATTTGGTAACGGCTCACATCCTGGTTCAGAACATGTACCAGGTCTTTTTTCTTGATAATGCGTTCGCCGGATAACAAAGTATCGCCGCGGTCGAATTTTACAAACCAGGGCGCATTGATGCGGCGCAGAATAATCATGTCCAGATTATGTTGGGCAATAGCCTGAATGGCTTTTTCAATCTCCGCTTTGGCGATGGACTGCAGGTCGGCGTCCATGAGTAAGATATTCTCGTATTTGGCGTGGCTAACGCCGTGCCGGATGGCGGCCGCTTTGCCTTCGTTTTCGGGTAACCGGATCAGTTCGATCGCTGGCCAGTTTTCCGCAATCAGATCGGCCGTATTATCGGTGGAGCCATCATCAATACAAATTATTTGCGAAATACTATTAATTTGGGTGATAACCTCTAGAACCTGAAAAATCCGGTAACCTTCGTTGTAAAAGGGGATTATACAGGATGTATGAGCATTTATTTGCATAGAGTGCGTATCATATTTTTTGGCGTAGTCTTCGAAATAAATTAATCACGAAAAATAATGCGGATACAAATCTACATATATTATAATGCAGCGCAAGCGCCTATATAGTACCGAAATTTAAAGATAAAGTTATATGTAAAAATAAAAATATGTTTGGCCTGAGCATCAGCATTTAACACATTTATGTTTCGGACGTAAAAGCAACCGGAAAGCGGCAATATATTTTGTAAAGTTTTTTAAATGCAAGCCTTTGTATTTAAAAAAATATACCCTTATATTTGCAGTCCGAAATAAAACATTGAGTTGAAATGGCTAAAAAAGGAAACCGCGTACAGGTGATTATGGAATGTACGGAACAAAAGAACACCGCCGTACCCGGCACATCCCGTTACATTACTACCAAAAACCGGAAGAATACGCCGGAGCGTTTGGAAATGAAAAAATATAATCCAAACTTGAAAAAAGTTACTGTACACAAAGAAATTAAATAACGATGGCTAAGAAAGTAGTTGCAACCCTGAAAACCGCAACCGGTAAAGACTGGGCAAAAGTAATTAAGGCGGTAAAATCTGAGAAAACCGGAGCTTATACCTTTAGAGAAGAAATGGTACCTGTTGACAAAGTACAGGAGTTTCTGTCTGCCAAATAATTGCACCGATATTTAAAATAGATATAGGAAGTCCCGTTGCAAACCGGGACTTTTTTGGTTTGTAGATATATTTACATTTTAACGCTTCAACGTCGTCACGTCGTCATTTAGATATGGGTATTTTTGACTTCTTCAGCAAAGAAAAAAAAGAATCGCTGGACAAAGGTCTGGAAAAAACCAAAACCAGCTTTTTTGACCAGCTTAGTAAAGCCGTAGTGGGCAAATCGAAGGTGGACGAAGAGGTGCTCGATGACCTGGAAGAATTATTGGTGCACTCCGACGTTGGCGCCGAAACCACCATTAAAATAATTCACCGCATCGAAGACCGCGTAGCCCGCGATAAATATGTAAGTACCAGCGAACTGGACCGCATTTTACGCGACGAAATAGCGGCCTTGCTGGAAGAAAACAATTCGAACAACACTACTGAATTTGAATTGCCCGCTACCGCCAAACCTTACGTAATTATGGTAGTGGGCGTAAACGGCGTAGGTAAAACCACCACTATCGGTAAGCTGGCCGCGCAGTTCCATAAAGCCGGCAAAAAAGTAGTGCTGGGTGCGGCCGATACGTTCCGGGCCGCTGCCGTAGATCAGCTGATTATCTGGGGCGAAAGGGTTGGGGTGCCGGTTATTTCACACGGCATGAATACCGACCCGGCTTCGGTAGCTTTTGATGCCGTGAAGAAAGGCGTAGAGATGGGAGCAGACGTGGTAATTATTGATACAGCCGGCCGTTTGCATAACAAAGTAGGCCTGATGAACGAGCTGACCAAAATAAAACGGGTAATGCAGAAGTTTATAGAAGCTGCGCCGCACGAAGTATTATTGGTTTTGGATGGCAGTACCGGACAGAATGCCGTTATCCAGGCCCGCGAATTTACGAAAGCCACCGATGTAACCGCGTTGGCCATTACTAAGCTGGATGGTACCGCTAAAGGGGGCGTAGTTATTGGTATTTCTGATGAATTTAAAATTCCGGTGCGTTATATTGGCGTAGGCGAAAAAATAGACGACCTGCAGCTGTTTAATAAACACGAATTCGTAGATTCTCTTTTCAGTAAAAAATAGTGTTCGTAAGTTTATCCGGCAGCCGATGAAATTTATTTTTTCTTTGTTGATTTGTCTGCTGCTTTTTTCCGGATTTTCGTCTGCTCAAACCTTGAACGAGGATATTAAACAAGGTATATTGGGTACGGTAGTGGTACGGGAAGGTAATTTAATGCCCGCGCCCAGCCGGGACGGTAAACCCCAAAGTGCCCGTAGAGGTAAACCTCAAAACCGCGAATTACTTATTTACGAACTCACCAACCTATCCCAGGTTAAAGCCATCGGTACTTTTTACTCCGAAGTGCAAACCAAGCCGGTAGCAAAAGTAATAGCCGGTGCCGACGGTATATTCCAGGTGTTTCTAAAACCAGGCCGGTATACGGTGTTTTCACAAGAACCACAAGGCTTGTATGCCAACCAGTTTGATGGCAACGGCAATATCTTTCCCGTTGAAGTTGTGGCTGACCGGTTAACGCTGGTAGAATTTGTAATTGATTATAACGCCAGTTATTAACTCAAAGAGAGGTAAAAGATCGGCTTCCTAGGTTTGCTTAAGTAGCATACAGTTATTAACTCAAAGAGAGGTAAAAGATCGGCTTCCTAGGTTTGCTTAAGTAGCATATCTGTATCAATCTAAACCAACTTTGCCAAAAGACATTTAAGCGGCAGAAGTATATGTCGATTCAATCGACATAGTTATGATATATGTCGAAAAACACTAAAAAATCGACATAGGTAATAGCAATGTCGATTAAATCGATATTGCTAAAGGCTTAAGAAGAACAAACTAGCTGATATTGCCTCTACCAAAACTGCCATATTAATACTATATTGCCAAACAGTAATTACCTGAAAAGCAATTATACATGGCTGCCTTAAGCTGGAACGAAGTAAAAGACCGCGCCGTGCGGTTTAGTAAAGAATGGGAAAACGAAACCAGCGAAGACGCGGAAGCTAAATCTTTTCTGGACGGCTTTTTTAGCGTGTTTGGTATATTAAGTCTATTGGTATTAGGTGAAAATTTTTAATACACCAGAAACTAGTATTTAAATTCAACAAAAGTTGCAGAAGCTCAATGCTGTCAAAACCTATTTTTTCAGAAAACCTGTTATCTCACCATCTATCTAATTTTAAACTTTCAAGTGTTACTAATATGGTGAACCCCAGTGTTAGGACAGCTAAATGCAATAACGAAAGTATTAGTTATAGCTATTTTCGGAGTAATCTTACGGTATTGTTTTCAATTCCCTAGCCTGATCATACACCTTTTGCGGAGTTTGGTAATCGAGGGTCTGATGCATTCTTTCCTGATTATAAAAGCGGAAGTAACTGCTCATTCCCTTTTCTAGCTGCCAGC
>Ga0210040_10005281_pt1 | contig 16537 bp, 18 predicted proteins | sample CryGeyCG12114_NA_FD_185462 | JGI IMG/M metagenome (GOLD analysis project Ga0210040, IMG submission 185462) | Groundwater microbial communities from aquifer - Crystal Geyser CG19_WC_8/21/14_NA (SPAdes) (version 2) | ecosystem: Environmental > Aquatic > Deep subsurface > Groundwater | place: USA... | reverse complement strand
ACCTCCTGGCCAAGCCTCTAACCACCCCCCAAACCAACATTTCTAAATTTGTGGTAATTTGGATAGATTTATACTTTTTATTCCCCGCTACCAGGCGCACCCCATCACCGGAAATTTCCAGCTTTTTAACGGTAAATTCATTGTCAATATTTGCCAGAATTATATCATCGGTACGCACTTCCAAGGATCGGTCTACTACGAGCAAATCCCCCTCAAACAACCCGAAATCTTCCATCGAATCATCTTCTACCCGCACATAAAATGTGGCAGTAGGGTTCCCATTCAGGTATTGCGTTAAGCTAATTCGTTCTTCACTGTAATCTTCTGCTGGGGAAGGAAAACCCGCTTTAACCAGGTTTATAAAGAGAGGGAATTGCTTTTCTGCTGCCGGATCACCCAGAATAATAGTTACATGATTAGCATTAACCAGTTCTTTTGGCTCTATCCTCATTGTATTTCTATATAACTACTAAAAAAATTAGTATATACGAGCAAATATAGATAATAATAAGAATATTAAAATAATTTTATACTAATTACGATAGTATTAATAAAATTTTAACTAAATATTTTGGCAAAGTGTTATAAAAGCTTTCTTTGAAATTAATTTGTAAAATCTATAATTTTATACTAGGCCTATGCTGATGATAAGTAAATCGGTAATGAGCTGCAAACAGTATTACATTGTTCTAAATGATGCATCTTTCTTTCCCTTTACTTTATATATACTTAGCGTAAGTATGGAGCGTGAAAATGATTTTCCTTACTTAACGAATTCCTAATATGGTTAATAAAAGACCTGCAGGGTTCTTATCAGCTTTGGTTCTGCCGGTTTTAAAGTCATAATTAAATTTAAATAACTTATCCACCAGCTCCTTTTTAGATAAAATTTCTCCGATAATCTTACCATCAGTAATACCTAGGGAATCCAATATCTGCCGGGCAGTTTGTATTCTTCCTTCTTCTATAGGTTGTTCGAAAGGGATAGGTATTTGCTCCGGCACCTGGGTATTAACGTAGAATCTTATACTTTGGTAAGAACGCCCTTTCTTTATTAAAGAATAACTAATTTTAAGATCTGTATTTTTATTTATTTGATTAACGGCTGTGTCCAATACAAATTTTTGGAGCATAGATACTTTCGTATATTGCTCGGGCTCTTTTCCTTTCGGATCTTTAAGCATAAGCATTACTTTGAAATCATGCAGCGTAAATATTTTGCTTTCTCCAATATCCTTCCATTGCGAAGCTATCTGGTATATTCTTTTGGCATATTTACTGGAAAGGCTGAAAGCAGCTTGTAAACGGAAACTGGTAAAGTTATTTTTTATATCTATTAAATAGGGGCGTACCTTTTCAGATATTTCCAATTCAATCAATCCTTCTCCTTTAATATATTCGGCGGAAGCCAGTAAACCCACTTGCAGCAATCGTTTATCATTCTCAATGATGTATTCCCGGCTCCTTAAAGCGGAAGTGGCATCTATAAACTGGTTGTAATTCCATTCCCGACCGGTTACTTCCTGCAAATCTTTAACCCGTACGTGGTACATTTTACCTTTTTGATCTTCTTTTTTTAGAAGAGAAAGCAAATAGAACACTATGTCCATTTCACAGGCACTCATTTCATAACGGGCCGTGGTAATGGCATTATGTTGTCTTATCTCAATAGCTTTGTTTTTCTCAATGTCCTTCGTTTTTGGTACAGCCATAGAATCTTTTTTACGAATATATAAAAGAAAGAGAAAAAAGAAAGCATTTTAATAATCTTTTTCTTTTAACTTATAAAACCTTCCCATTTGACTGATAAATTCTTTCTTTTAACTGATGATCTCTTCCTTCTAACTGATAAAAACTTTCTTTTAACTGATAAAAACTTCCCACTATGAGTAATATATATCTCAAATACAAGTAGTTACAGCCATTGCAAATAACAACAAATAGATAAAATACACAAAATTGTTGTTAATTAAAATATTTAAGCATTTAAGGAATCAATAAACTTTAAAACAAAAGAATATACAAAAAACAAACAAAAAAAACAGCAAAAGTAGCTGCGCAAACCGGGGGCGAGAAAAGAAAGAGAATTATTTTGGTCTTTCTTTTAACTGATAAAACCTTTCTTTTAGCTCATTCTAGCTGATTAAGCCACTTTCATCGAAACAATGTATTGCCTTGAACTGATAAAACCTTTCCTTTTGACTGATAAAAACTTTCCTTTAATTCGTATATGGCTTATATACAGCTATTTAATTAAGAAAATAATATAAGTGACTAAGATATACACTAATTAAGCAGATAAATAAACAATAAATATAAATCAAAAATTAAGAATGGCGGGAAGAATTTATGAAAAGTAGTATTATAGTCCAGTTATTCAAAAAGACCTCGTTCCATTTAGATGTTGTGTAAAATTTAAAGCGGGCTACCTTACCAATCAAGTCCTTGTTTAGTTTCTTAATTGACTTTAGAGTGTAGTTTGCAGATTGCTTTATAAAATAAACGATCTATAAAAAATAGTATTCTGATAATCAGCCAATTATGAATATTGACGAGCCCTTAGTACTTCGTTTTAACGGATAAAAACTTTCCTTTAACGGATAAAAACTTTCCTTTCACTTGAGATAAAGACTGATAAAATCTTTCCTTTAGTTCATAAAAACATTATACACAGCAAGTTATAGCTTTGAAAACGTTTCACTTAGCTGAAATGTAAAAAGATTGGCTGGTAAAGGACAATAAATTTATATATCAAATAAAAATTAAGCAATAGTGAAAAGTAATCCGCAAACTTAACCCCAGAAACTGGTAATGCAAAAGGAAAGTTTTTATCCGTTAAAATCCTCATTAACTAATATATTGTTAATTCATAATATGAATAAATGGTTTTTTCTTTACTTGTAAATTAATTCATTTAACGAATTATTAATAAAAGAAAAATACAGTTAGGTAGTATTATTCAAAATATATGTATACATTTAGTATTGTTTAAAGTGCATGAAACGTATACATTAGTTTAAATAATTCTAAAAAGATATTAGTATGAATAACCTAACCATTTTTGCCGTATTGAAAGTAAAAGAATTAGAGGAGCAGCATTTATGTTTTGCTGAAAGCATAGAAATTGCTGATCAATTATATTCAAGGGCGTTAGAAATGTATTTAGCACACGATACAGCCATCCGGCTAGTGTCTTTTAATGTGGATAAAGAAAGACTTTACGATTTTATTGTGGGAGAGGACGATACGGAGAAAGAACAATTTTTAGTCAATGCTTTAACAAAATATTATTCTTTAATAAAAAGTAGTACCGGTTAACTTTTACCAAGATAATTAGCAAACCGATTATCTAATATTTAGATTCTATTTTGTATTCCAGGTTCAGGTAATTTGTAAATTTTTGGTTACTGTAGTTCAAATACTCTACATTGCTACTAAAACCATGGCCTTGTTTAAAATTATATTTTTTATATCCTTCGTAACTAGCTTATTTAGTAGTATCAGAAGGTTGTAGAATATATATTTTTTATTACCTTTTACACCTTCATATAAAGGGTAAGCCATAAAGAGTGAAAATGAGTGAAATAAATTTTGATGATGATTTGCGTTACGTTAAGGCTAAGATCGGACTGGAAACGGGAAAGATTAAAAGCCTGGAAGAATTATTTCAGATTATACCAATAACCCACGTGGCCAGGAAACTAAAACTGAATACCGTTCGTTTTCAGGCCAAAATAAAGGATCCAAGTACATTTCGTGTTTCTGAATTACAGGCCTTTGCCAAGCTGATAAATGTTGAATTTTTAACTTTCATGGCCTTTATTTACGCACCTGCCGTCGTACCAGGTAAGAATTAATAATATGAATCATCTAACCGAAATTGTTCTGCATACCAAAGAAGGGTTTATTATACGGGTAGAAAATGCAGAATTAAAAAATAAGTTTTTTTCTTCTCCTTATAGTAAATTGGTAGATAATTGTCCGCTAGAAAATTTGATTAAATTTATTGACGAAGTAATGGAATGCCAGGTTCCCACGCAGAGCCGGGAACAATTGCAACAAATTTTAACCGATTCCGGTTTTCCGGAACATCAGCAATCAGCCTAAAAACGGTCTAGAAATTTCTAATCGGAATATTCTAGTTAACATAATATATAAAATTATTGATAAAATGTATAATGATATTTTTGTCTTATAATAACCATTATGTTAAATAACAATTTTAGCGGGTTTGGCAATCAAGGAACTCACGCCCAGGTTGTACGTTTTGAATATATCTTCCTCAGCTTTGGAAGTAGTCAGCACCACCACCGGAATCAGGCGTAAGTGCGAATCTTCTTTTATTTCTTTCAAGGCTTCCCTTCCATCTTTTTTGGGCATATTTAAATTTAACAATATTAAGCCAGGAATAGGATAAACTTCTTTGTCGCTAAACTTACCCCGGTTATGCAGGTAATCTATTAATTCTTCGCCGTTCTCTACAAATTTAATGGCATTTTTTAATCGGTTCTCTTCCAGGGCCTCTTTCACCAGCATCCGGTCTTCGGCATCATCATCGGCTACCAATATTAAAATCGATTTCTTTTTTGAATGCATATTGTTTTGTTATTTTATTCATGCGGTTGTTTTACGGCTAAGGTTAAGATTAACTTAGTTCCCTTAGCCCGGTTCCGGCATTAGCATTTTAACATTCTGGCCAACAATTTCTTCTGGCTGATTACCAAATAAGCGAGCCGCCGTCGGATTCACACTTTCCACCGTTCCCATAGCATCAATGGTTATAATGCCGTCTATAGCCGTTTCTATGATTATAGCCGTTTCTATGATGGCTCTCAAACGCGTACTATCATCTATATCGTTATGGTATTCTAACAAATTTTCTAAGCTTAGTGTGGTTATTTCAGATATATTAAAGTTACAGGTTTAAACTAATAATTTAGAAGCGTATAATCACCTGAAAATTTCCTGGTAAACAGGGCATTATTTAATATTAAAAATTTAATCAATCCAAAAACTAAAAAGTAACAGCATTATTGGTTGATTATCATTTGCTAAGCACTAGCTTTTACTTCGTTTTGCAAAGGCAGTTTATTGGTATAATCAGCTATGTTTTGGAGGGTAATATCCGCAATGTTTTTCAGGGCATTACTGGTAAAAAAAGCTTGGTGACCGGTAATTAACACATTGTTAAAAGAGAGCAATCGCATAAACGTATCGTCCTGAATTACTTTGTTCGATAAATCTTCAAAAAACAGGTCTCCTTCTTCTTCATAAACATCCAGGCCCAGGTAGCTAATCTGTTCTTTTTTAAGTCCTTTAATAACTGCTTTGGTATCAATTAAGGCGCCTCTACTGGTATTTATCAGCATAACTCCTTTTTTCATTTTGCCGATGGTTTGCTGGTTTATAATATGGTGGGTCTGAGGCGTAAGCGGGCAATGTAAAGAGATAATATCGGAACATGCAAACAGGGTCTCTAGATCTGTTAATTCTACCCCGATAGCTTCGGACTCTTCGTTTTTTATCACATCATACCCAAGTACTTTACAGCCAAAACCTTTTAAAATTTTAGCGGTAACTAAACCTATTTTGCCTAAACCTACAAGCCCTACTGTTTTACCATTTAAGTCGAAGCCCATTAAACCAGTAAGAGCAAAATTACCTTCTCTTATGCGGTTGTAAGCCCGATGAGTTTTCCGGTTCAGCGTCAAAATTAAGGCCAGCGTATGCTCCGCTACTGAATAAGGTGAATACGCAGGTACCCGCACTACTTTTATGCTTAAGGCTGCGGCGGCTTTCAGGTCTACGTTGTTAAAACCGGCACAGCGTAATACAAGCAAACCTATACTTTGCTCCGAAAGAACCTGCAATATGGGAGCATCGACCGTGTCGTTTACAAATACACAAACCGCATCATAACCTTTGGCCAGAATAGCGGTGCTTTTATTTAAGTGTACTTCCAGAAATTCTAAAGTAAAGCCAAATTCCTGATTTCTGTCAATAAAGAAATCTTTATCGTAGCTTTTAGAACTGTAAAATAATACTTTCATTTATTAAGATCAATTAATAAGATGTCGCACTAGTGTACAATGCTGAAATTAAAAATGGCATGTTTTTCGAAGTGCGCAATAGCTTTTTCTTCTTCGAAATTTGTTAGTAAGAACAAGTTTAATGTTGTAATAACTTTTAGTTTATGAATGTCACCCATCAGTTGAAAAAATGATTATCATCAGGCAGTTGGTATCCAGCATAGATCGTTCCCTAACTATTTAAATTTAAGTAGGGACCGATCTGGCTAATCAGGAAAGAAGAATTAGCCGATATGAATGAAATATAAATTCCAAGAAATAATATTTGGGAATAGCTAATAAAGCAGTTTATTTGCTTTATTAGCTATTTCGGTTTAAACTGACGGCATTTACTATTTTTAACTTATCTTTGAATTGAGGATAAATCTTACTGTTACCTTTAAGCTTTCGGCGCAAACTTAAACTAGTATTATTGTGTCGGCTTTGATGTCTGATTAGAGCCTTTGACCCGTGGTTTTAGCAATTTTTGATAAGGTTTTTGCGGCAAGGCTAGTAAGGGCAAGGTAGGGTGGTAAATTAGTTCGGTGCTCACGCTTTTGTAAAATAATTCTTCCAAAAAGCTGTGCTCCTGAATGGCTATGGCTAAAACATCTGCTTTATTCTCCTGCAAAAATTTGCGGAGTCCTTCTACTACATTGTTATACTGAACCTGCACAATACCATAGTTCGTAGCCGGGAAATAACGGGTAACCTTACGCCTTAATTGTTCATCCGATACATTATCTTTCTGGCATTTAGTTTGAACATTTACAATAGAAATCTTAGCTTCAAGGGCTTCCGTAAATTTGCTTAGCTGTCGCATAAAAATTGATTCCTTCTTTTCAAAATCAGAAGCATAAACAATCCGGTTTATGCCCGTATACTTAGCTTTGGCCGGAATGACCAAAACCGGGCATCTGGCCTGCTTAATGAATTCAGCAGTAAAAGTACCAACCAATTTATCTACCAGATTATTGGCACCATAGGTACCCATTACGACTAAATCCGCAGCTTTAGCGCTCACCAATTCGTTAAGACTAACTAGCAGATACCCATACCGGCAAACCGTTTCTACTTCAAACAGAAAACCATTTTCACCTTGCAATTTTTTGGCAATTTTATCTAATTTTTTTTTATAATCTTGCTCCAGTGCCGGGTCAGGTCTAAATACAACACTGCTTTCAATTGGTACTATGGGTAAGTTAATGATATGCATAATAATTAATTTACCTCGAACTTGGCTGGCTAAACCGGCGGCGTAGTGTAACGCCTGGGTGGCGTTTTTAGAAAAATCGGTGGGTACCAATAGCGTTTTCATAAATCTATAGAATTAGCGTACATGTAAATTTAAAGTATAAGCCATTAGGCAATCCTGCTTTTTACACTTACCTAAAGTTGCATGCTAATAAGTTAATATGGTATGATGCTAATTATTTGAATTTATGAGTAATATCAGGAAAGAAGCAACTTGGTTTTCGCTTTGGCAAGCTCGCTCAAGTTATTTTGAAGATTTAACTAACCTTAAAATTCCAGATAAATATGCACCTCTTCCATTTCCTCATCCTTCTCTATCCGCACAATGGAGAAAATAGGTAAGGGGAAGTAAGCTCTCTAGCTGCTCAACTATATTCATGGCTTTTTACCTTTTTTATACGTAACCATATAAATTCATATATAACCTCCCTCATCAAAGTATAGTAAATGATATCCATCATACTTTTTTATGATAAACGCAAGAGACAAGATCTTTGCCGGCCTCACTTATATTTATCCATTTAGTTAAAGGTATTTTCGTATTATTTATAAGTTGCCGGGAGGGCAAGGTAAATAGCTTGAATAGCTTATCAGGCAGAAAAGCTTAATTAAGTTTTTGTTAAAGATTAACCAAGGACTGGTCAATTTAAAATCATAGAACACTAGTAAGCGCCCAGCAGCTTATAAAATGTTTAATTATAACTGTAAATACTCCTTTAAATATTAATAGATGCTATATTAAAGGTTAAAAAATCTGATAGTCATGTTGCTATAAAGCTGGTAATACAATTTGAATTTAATTTGATTCGGGATGAGCTAACCCTATTGCTTTTCCATAGCCAACATTTTGCCTTTATGTGCGTCCACTTTCTTTTGAACTTTAATTAGCCCGGAACGCAAGCAGCCTAATCAAGCCGTGGCTGGTTGATAAGAGTCATTTATGTTACTGATACCGCTCATAGTACTCAGCCGCCGGGCAGCTTATTTTTACTAAGCTCACCTCATAATTCACTTTAAAGTTCACAGTTGTATGAAACGACCACCCGAATTACTCTTTTTGTATTTTCTGCACCTAATACTCAGTTTAAATGCCCTGATTGGTGGAGGTGCTTTACTTCTGGATCCGCAGGGCTCTTTGATGGGCTTACAGGCCGAATGGCTGCAACAAACTCCTTTCGATAGTTACTTCATACCCGGTTTGTTGCTGTTTACACTCAATGGAATATTGCCTTTATTTGCCCTGGCTACCTTGCTTTTCCAACCCCGTTGGCAGTGGGCAAATCGATTAAACATCTATGCTGATAAATACTGGGCCTGGACGTATTCGCTCTTTTGTGGCATTATTGTGGTTTTCTGGATAACGATGCAAGGACTGTTTACTCATTATTTCTGGCTCCAGCCGGTCTTTCTGCTCATAGGGTTACTCATTATTATTTTTACCTTAATGCCCCGTATTCAACGGTATTATTCTCTTTAACCAGTAACACTATGCTAGCCGCTCCTCTGAAAACCAGTTATCAGCTTACCATTATTATTGCCATCCTGGCTGCTGTAGCCGCTGCCGGTGGCCTTTCACTAGCCGGTTTGTACCGCGACAGTTATCCATATAAAACAGCCTGGTTGGGGAATGACCTGGTAACGTTACTTGTGGTGGTTCCTCTCTTAATAATCAGTTTGGTATTTTCCCAAAGAGGCTCTCAACGTGGAAAATTGGTATGGCTGGGATTGTTAAGTTACCTATTTTATAATTATGCCTTTTATCTTTTCGGTGCCGCTTTTAACTGGTTCTTCCTGTTATATGTTGCTTTGTTTTCCTTAGCGATTTATACCTTGGCATTGGGCTTATATACTTTAGATGTACGCGGCCTTAGCAACAACTTCCGGCCGGAAACCCCGCGCATAAGCATCAGCCTGTTTCTCCTGTTTGTCTCCTTACCGTTGGGTATTTTTGAAATAGGCCAATGCCTTAATTTTATTTTTACAAACAAAGTACCGGCCGTACCCAGTTTAATATTTGCCCTGGATTTATCAATCGTTGTTCCTAATACAGTTTTAGCAGCTATTCTGCTCTGGAAAAAACATCCCTGGGGTTATGTATTGAGCTTAATTATGTTAGTGAAAGCCTTTACTTATGGCTTGGTGCTGAGCTTGAGTACGGCCTTAATAGCCAGCTTTAGCCTTACCAGTACCTGGGACCCGCTGATGCCTTTCTATGTTTTTGTAGCATTTGGGGGCTTAATCGGGAGTGTAGTATTACTAATAAATTTAAAAGCCAACAACCTGGAGCGAAAAAGCAAACATCAACCAGAGGTAACTATTACTTCTTATTTCTAAACTTATGTTTTTTACCTCCCCCGATACATCTCAAAATAAAAACTTTCATCAGACCTATAGTAAATTCAAAACAGTCTAAAATTTTCTCTAAAGAACTTACCAGCACAATATAATGCTAGGGCCTAAATATTTTCGACAATTTGCAATAGTATAAATTATCCAAAACGCCTAACTAATAAAACATCAGCACCATGGTACGCTTTATTTTTACCTTTCTCTTGCTTATTCACGGGCTCATTCACTTGCTGGGGTTTGTGAAAGAATTTGGGTTGACTCAGGTAAGCCAGCTTTCCGGGAAAACGCTCATTCCGCTTTCCGGCGGGTCGGCCAAAGCAATGGGTGTATTATGGCTTTTTACAGCTTTGTTATTCCTGGTCTCGGCCTTTACTTTTCTACTCAAAAAAGATGGCTGGTGGATGGTGGCATCAATAGCTTTGCTGCTTTCGCAGGTACTCATTATTTTTTACTGGCCGGATGCCAAGATTGGTACCATTGCTAATTTAATAGTTTTGGTGGGCATCATGCTGGCTTTTGGCACCTGGCGTTTTAACAACATGGTGAAGCAGGAACTAAAAAGCTTGTCGGCGCAACCCTTAACGGAGAAAATAATTATTACTTCCGAAATGTTACGCAATGTGCCGCCGGTTGTGCAGAAATGGCTTAGCCGTTCTAATATTATCGGCAAAGAAGTTATTGGGTCCGTTTATCTGCACCAAAAAGGTGAGATGCGCACCAAACCCAATGGTAATTGGATGCCCGTTAAAGCCGAAGAGTATTTTAGCGTTTACCAACCTGGTTTTATCTGGATTGCCGATGTAAAGGCTGCCCCTTTTGTGCATCTGGCTGGTAGAGATAAGTACGAAAATGGCCGGGGCAACATGCTTATAAAACTGCTTTCGCTTTATCCAGTGGCGGATGCCAAAGGTAAAGAAACCGATCAGGGCACTTTGCTGCGGTACCTCGGTGAGATGGTCTGGTTTCCATCCGCGGCTTTAAATAACTACATTACTTGGGAACCTATCAATGCTACTGCGGCCAGAGCTACCATGAGCTATGGCGGGGTAACGGCCACCGGCGTGTTTAGGTTTAATCCGGATGGCGATGTAATCAGCTTTGAAGCGCTCCGCTACTACGACCGGAAAGAAGGGGCTACTTTAGAGAATTGGTTTGTGGCCGTAGACCCTAATAGTTATCAAGAATTTGAAGGTATTCGCGTACCTACAAAATCAGCCGTAACCTGGAAACTAAATACCGGCGATTTTACCTGGTTCCGGTTAGAAATAACCGCTATCAATTACAACCAGCTAACCGACACATTAAGGCCGTTTCCTGAAAAAGCATTAGCTAAAACAAATACCTACGAAGTGGCCCCTTAGCTAATCGCAGGAAAATTCGCTTTGTTTTTATACCTCGGGGCTCGAAACTTTTTTATTAGAAGGTGTGGCAGCTGCATTAGCCTATTTAGTAGGAGATTTACTCAAAGGATTAAGTAGCTGAACCTGCTTTTAATTGCGCAGGTACTGCAATTTTTTTCATTTAAAATAGTGTTTTTGCCGTCTATTATCTCAATTGATTGTTCGCTTTTAAAATCAACTAAAGTTCTAATGAGCGATTCGGTGGAGGAACCTACGATGTTAGCGATATCGTCGCGGCTCATCTGAATTGACGGATGCAATTCGCGATCCGTCCGGTTTTTGACATTTAAGAATAGTAAAGAATCAGCCGTGCGTTTGCGCAAAGAGTTGTAGGCCATGCCCGATAGTAATTTTTCTTTTTCCGAAACGCTATTAGCCAACATCTTAATGCATCTCTTTAGTTTATATAATTTTAGCCCAGAATCACTTAATTATTTGGATATAGCCGGCTGTATAGCAACAGAGTAGAAACAGACTGTATAACGGCAATGATTATCCAAATACATTAAGCGTTAATTCAATCTATTCAAATATAGATACAATTAAATTGTATACATAAAATTTTGTAATATTGATTGGTATAGGTAAAATCTTATTATTGAATTAAATACAGATAAAACATTGTTTTTTATCTAAAACTAATTATTACTAGCGAAAGAATATACATTAGTTAGAGAAAATATAATTTATCTGATATAAATCAGTAATTATTCTGATTTAAAATAGTTTAAGTTAAGGCATAAACATTCATATTTGACCTAAGAAATGCATCTGGTATTTAAAGAGTTTGTTATGGAAACCATCTTATGCCCCACCGATTTTTCGCCTAGTTCGGAGAATGCCATTCGTTATGCGAATAAACTCGCCCAACACATGAGTTCCCGCATACTATTATTTCATACGATTTATGAACCGGTCGGTACGGAATTGGTTTCAGACACTGGCCTGCCCTATCCGGAACCCAGAATAGAAGCAGACTACCGCCGGAAAAAGCAAGAAAAATTAAATTATCTGAAGAAAGACCTCGAAAAAGCAACTATTGGTTTGCCGGTAACCTATAAAACCAGAATTGAATATGGTCTTTTCAAAAACACTATTCCCCAACTGGCTAAAGAGTTGCCGGCCGATTTAGTAGTACTGGGCTACAAGGGTGTTGGTGGGCTGAAGGAAACTTATCTGGGTTCGGCCACTTCCGATATTATCAAAGATGCGCCTTGTCCGGTACTGCTTATTCCGCGCCAAATTCCATTTAAGCCATTGCGTAAAATTGTTTTTGCGACCAAATTCCAGGGCGAACCGTTCCGGGATGTACAGTTTGTTTTAAAGCTGGCCGGCCTGTTTGATGCTGAAATTCTTTTCCTGCACGTGCTCACTAAACCCAGCGTGGAGAACGAAGTTGTTGCCGAAGATGAATTAGAACGCCTGAAAAAACGGCTGCCTTATCCGCATGCCACTTTTTACACCGAAGTCAACCCGCACATTGAAGAAGGTATCAGCCAGTTTTGCAGGCGACATCACGCTGATCTGTTGGTGATGGGCTATCATCCGCGCAGCTTCTGGCAAGACTTGTTCTCGCAGGATTACACCCAGGAAATGGCTTACCATACCTACCTGCCCTTGCTGGTGATTCATAACCTTAATTAACCTTCTTTGTTAAAGTCCGCAGCCTAGATGTTTAACATAACACAGTCTGCCGGTTGGGCCATAGCTGCATCGGTAATTTCAGCCCGCAATGGGTTACCTTTCTTGGCCAGCTTTTCTAATACCTGGGTTGCCCATACTACCGGCTAGGTATTGTCCTTCATACGCCGGTTAGTGCGAATAGCAGAACATAGTAAGGATATTGCCCACCAAATTATTTATTTTGTGGAGGCGAAGGTACTAAAGCACTTATCTAAAAAAGAGCGGAAAAAACTTGAATAAAGGGCCAAGAAATATGCGATAGGCAAAAAGCAAAATTGTTCTTCCATTACCCCATCTACCCCATCAAAATAATATTTACCTGCTTCTTCACTCGCAGCTTGCCATTCTTTACCACTTCAATTATAGCTAGAACTGATTTAAATCATGGCTTATGAAGAACAACTTGCTAACCTTTACTTAGAATTATTGGTTATGCAAAAGGATTTTGAGCAGCTTATTTACTATGCAACCCTGGCTCTTTCCGGGTATAATACCTAGCCCTGAAAATTTACGGCATAACCAGTATGGGCAGCCAGCGGTGTAAATATATCAAACTATCCTAATTACCGCCAACCCTTAACGTATTTATCTCCCTATATGCAAAAAACCGGTTAGGAAGTGAATATGACTACTTATTAGCTTTAAAAGCAGAACTGAGAAGCCATATATAATAAACGAGGAAGAATGATAATCATCAGACAAGGGTATGAGCAGCCTCATTTACTTTAGCTATTAATATTGGTTACTTTCCTTCAGTAATAGTTTCTTTTTTTCACCTCAAAACGAATTGATTATGAGAACTAACAATGATTTAGGCTATAAGCAGATGTTTCTTTATGGCCTCTTTACGGAAGTAATGGTAATAGCCATTCAGTTTATTTACCTCAGTATATATGAAAATAATAATCCGGAGGCAGCTTCAGGTTTTACCACTGATTACATAAAAACCAGGGGCTTCGTTATTTTTCAGGTATTGGGATTCTTCATTTATGCTACTGCTGTTTTTATGCTTCTAAATAAAATGCAGGGAAACTACCTTCGTAAAATACTAATCTTCTTAATTGCATGCGCTTTAGTAGAGTTAACTTTTTATCTATTGATAAAGGCCAATTTTGAAGGAGCTTTTCTTTATTCTATTTTAGATAAATTCGTAGGCGCTGCTTTGGCGGCCATCTTTTATCATTATACCCATAGTAAAAAACTAACTACTGATTAAAACCATCTTGATGGTACTTTAAACCTAGTTAATGTAGTGGCAGGCAGATTTTGTGTAAAAATGCATGTCTATTTTATTGGTAGCACACCATACCCCTGGCTACCCTAGTAAAATCATTGCGGGAAGCAATTTCTTTACTTCCCGCAGATTACTATCTGCCTTATTTAGGTCTCCTTCCGCTTTGTGACTAACATCACTGAAAACACCTCTGGAAATTTAGTTATTGGGTAAACCTTAAATTTTACCGTTATGAAAACGCATCATCAAATACTTATTATGGGCGGGGGGACCGCCGGCATTATGGTGGCGGCCAAGCTGCACCGGCAGCAGGAAAACCTGGACATTGCTACTATAGAACCATCCCGAAACCACTGGTACCAACCCGCCTGGACCTTGGTGGGCGCGGGCACCTACGATTATACCGAAACCCGGCGGGATGAAGCAACTGTTATACCCAAAGGCGTTACCTGGATACAGGATAAAGCTACCAATATATTCCCAGATGAAAATAAAATTGCAACGGCTGCCAGCGGCGACTTTACTTATGATTACCTGATAGTGGCTACGGGAGTGTCCTATGACCTGGATGGCATTGAAGGCCTGCGGGAGGCACTAAAACAACCAAACGTGTGCAGTAACTACATCGATCCGCGTAAAACTTGGGGTGTGCTAAAAGACTTTAAAGGTGGTAATGCCGTATTTACGCAACCTGGTACGCCCATAAAATGTGGCGGTGCCCCACAAAAAATAACCTACCTGGCAGAGGATTATTTACAGAAAACCGGCATGCGGGACAAGACTAACATCGTCTTTGCTACGCCCGGTACCGTTCTTTTCGGCGTGAAAGAGTTTTTAACTACCCTGCAGGAGGTGGTAAAAAGGAAGAATATTACCGTAAGAACCTTTTATAACCCTATTAAGATTGACTATGAACGGAACGAAATCCACTTCCGGCTTATGCAGCCCGGGCAACAGCCGTTTGTTCCGGACGAGCGACTGCAAGAGCGGCTGGAGGGCGCAGATACGGTAATTATACCTTACGATATGCTGCACCTGGCTCCTCCCCATGTGGCGCCGGATGTGGTCCGAAACTCTAACCTGGTGGTAGCGGAAGGTCCTAATAAAGGCTGGCTTGATGTGGATATTCATACTCTACAGCACAAGCGTTACCGCAATATTTATGGCTTAGGCGATGTAGCGGCTTTACCCACCGGAAAAACCGGCGCGGCTATCCGCAAGCAGGCTCCCGTGGTGGCAGCAAACCTGCTTGCGCAAATTAACCACGAAAAGCAACCCGAAGAACAGTACAATGGTTACTCTTCCTGCCCTATTATTACCGGCTACGGCAAAATGCTACTGGCCGAGTTTAAGTATGACAACGTCCGCGACAGCGACCCTATCATCAGTAAGTTTGTTGACACCACCAAAGAACAATGGAGTATGTGGCTACTGAAGAAATATGGTTTGCCCTGGATGTATTGGAACCTCATGCTGAAAGGCAGAATGTAGCTGGCAAGCCTTGGTAACAAACATCACTGAACAAGGATAAAACAGGCTATACTTTTGTATTAGAATTAAAAATACCTGAAGATTACAAGTAATCAAGCCTGATTACTTGTAATTCAAAAGGAATTCTGGAATTAATAAACTTTAAAAAAATATTCTGATGAAAATAGAACAATTTGAAGATAAAGGGTTAGCCCAATACGGATATGCCATTTTGAGCGAAAGCACCCGGGAGGTGGTGTTAATTGACCCAGCCCGCGACCCGCAGCCTTATTATGATTATGCCGAAGCTAACCAGGCCAAAATAGTAGGGGTTATCGAAACCCACCCGCATGCCGACTTTGTGAGCTCCCACCTGGAAATACACCAGAAAACCGGCGCCACCATTTACGTGCACAGCCTGGTAGGCGCCGATTACCCGCACCAGGCCTTTGATGAAGGTGCAGAATTGCAATTGGGCGACCTGAAGCTGCGGTCGCTGCATACGCCGGGCCACTCCCCGGATGGAATCAGCATTGTGCTGCAGCAGGGGGACAAAGACAAAGCCGTATTTACCGGCGATACTTTGTTTATAGGAGATGTAGGGCGGCCGGACCTGCGCGAGAATGCAGGCAATATTACGGCTAAAAGGGAGGAACTAGCCCGGCAAATGTACCACAGCACGCGTGAAAAACTGATGAAGTTGGCTGATGATGTGCTGGTGTATCCGGCGCACGGTGCCGGCACACTATGCGGCAAGGCCCTGAGCCAGGCCAACAGCAGCACCATTGGAGCTGAGAAAATTAGCAACTATGCCTTGCAGCCCATGAGCGAAGACCAGTTTGTGAAAATCCTGACCGAGGACCAGCCCTTTATTCCCAAGTACTTTGGCTACGATGTAAGCCTGAACAAAAAAGGAGCGCCGGCTTACCAGGCGAGTGTAGAACAGGTGAAAAGGCTGGAAAAGAACTTTAAACCGGAATCCGGTGTGCTGGTGGTAGATGCCCGTAACGAAAAAATTTATAAAAAAGGGCATTATCAGGGCGCCATTAACATTCAGAACGGCGGCAAGTTTGAAACCT
>Ga0210040_10005280_pt1 | contig 16540 bp, 6 predicted proteins | sample CryGeyCG12114_NA_FD_185462 | JGI IMG/M metagenome (GOLD analysis project Ga0210040, IMG submission 185462) | Groundwater microbial communities from aquifer - Crystal Geyser CG19_WC_8/21/14_NA (SPAdes) (version 2) | ecosystem: Environmental > Aquatic > Deep subsurface > Groundwater | place: USA... | reverse complement strand
AAATTGAGTGTGCACCAAAGACCACAAAATCTTATCTTTACTGTGGTATTTTCGTTCCCACGGCCATGATAACTTTCAGTGCAATTCTCGTATGCAGATTAGAATATTCAAAGGATAGAGCAAGAATACAGCCGCCAAATAAAAACAAGATTGAATCTTGCAAATATACTGATGTGACACTATCTGTAAGTTTTTAAGGACGACAGTGATGTAACGCAGGCATATTTGAACAGAGAATCGTAATTCATTATGATATTGCAGAAATGCTGTGTTTTCGAAAAGACTCACTTGTAGACATTATCCCAAATAAGGGAAATAATACAACGGGGATAAAAGCTGTAATGGGAAGTGGAATAGCTTCTGTACACCAATATGCAGCCATTAATAAAACTGTATATGCCGCATACGGCTCCTGTAAAAGTTAAAAATATATCATTAAAAGCACTAATAATTGCGAGTATCTATTTTTTTTGGTGAGGTAGGAAAAATATTTTAAAACTGCAATGTCTATGAATTTACCTTTCCTGTTTTTCCATTCCATAGTAAAGGAACAGCTGATAAGACAATTGGAGCCAAGTACACTACCAAAAGTCTCCAGTACTTGAAAATGCCTTTCATTTTGGTAATCAAATGAACTGAAACTTTTAGTTTTTCATGGTAGAAGTTTAAAATGTATACAATCAGATAGTATGCTACTATATTCTTCTGTTTTTGAATGCATTGTAGTTCATTTAGAACAACGAGCTGAAACTGAGATGTTTACTATAGTCAAACCACTATATAGTGTACACTACTACTGTAAAATAAATACTTTCGTATTTTATACATGCAGTTATGGAAAAAGTGACACAACCGTAAACAATGGATTACATCCTATGTGCTTGTTGAAATCAGTGAAACGGAACAATTTTTTGCAAAGCGTAGAATTCATCAATTTTTAAACAATAAAGTAAACTGAATTCCATTGGAAAAGCATGCGTGTTATCCTGCATGTTTCACATGGTTGGTTGAAAATATCACTTAATAGGGTGGCAAATATTTTTGTTTTAATATAACTGAATTTTATAGGTTACATATTAACAATTTTGCAGTTTTTTAAATAGATAATCAAATAATTATCCTTGAGTATATGACTTGCTGTATGATCAGGCATGCATGTAGTTGTGCAACAAAAAGTCCTTGGTAATGTCACATGGAGGAAATCACTACAGTTTAATCCATTTACAACAATTTTATGCTGATTCACAAACGAGTTTATTGCTGTGATTCACATAAAACTTTGAATTGGATTGACAAGTTGATTTTTTAAACATTTATAAAGCATGAATGTAGCATATTATTTCCTTTATGTTTCAACTCTAATGACGAAAATATACAAGCATAGGAAATTATCCACGGTAATATTCCACATTTATTAAACCTAGTTTGTGGCATTACGCATTAAGAATTTCATATTTATCAGCTTTGTTAGTTTTGCAAGTTACTGGGTTCTTTCTTGTAGCTTTATTAGAACATATGATGAAATTGTATTAAAATATGAGATTTTATCTGAATGAATAAATCCATAAAACGCATTTGCAAATTATAAATGCATAGTTACCATTCCCAATTATCGCATCTTTTTTGGGGTTTAATGAAACGCAATATTTATTTGTCTAAAAACGTCATTTATTATGGGTCGCAAATGTTGCAAGCAAACAAAGGCCTCATAACTTGCAAATCATAGCATAGAGCAAATAGAATACGAATATCAGCGGTTCATGGATCCACTTTGGCAGAAGGTCTAGTCCTAAAATTTACTTTGTGTTTCTGTTTACCATTTTCAAAACTCAAAACCTGTCTCGTTATGAAAGCTAGGTGTTTAAATTCATTTGCTGATAATTATTGTGCTCATTAGTGTTTGCTTGGATCTTATCATTTGTTACTCAACTCTTCCAGTGAAGATTAAGAACTCATATTTATCCTCTAATTTTCAGCAGTCAAGTTTCGTGTGCACAGTGAGCAGAGCATCAACCCGAACCTTTACTGTTCTCGTGCTGTGATCTTGATTACTAACTAACTATTACTACTTACTAACTTGCAAAACACGTCATAAACATTTCTGTTCATTTGTGTGTGTGTACTGCTCAAGAGACTCCGGTAAATAACTTACTATAACTTCTTCTGTTGCTGGATTTTGTAGGATTTTTTAGGAAACGACCGCCGCCACTATACCACTGAGCTATTTTCTAAGGATTAAGGATTCTAGTATTGGTCGGTCACCCATCAACAAACAGGTAAATAATTTAAGTTTTTCTTCATGTTTCCACTTAAATCATGATTCTCAACTTTTCACACAATGAAACTAGCTGTGTGTGGCTCACCCTTTATGCATAATTACCATCTGCATGCTATGCATAGTAGTGTATATAGTCAGTATCACATTAGCTGACCGGGATCATCGGCTACCAAGACTCAGTCAAATTCTTCTAGAAAAAATTCAAATTCCTATTTGACTAAATGAACACTTCATTGTTTGCATACTGTGTTGCGGAAAAGTTCCATTTGCTCAGTTTTACGTATGATAAATATGAAACAGATTCACGCATAATGATTGTCAAGTTATACAACACTATCATTGCACCTCACTCCAATGTTTGCTGTTCAAAAGGAGCTGATTAGCAATGAATTGATATTTGTAAGTATAGTAGTCTCTCAGAGCAATAGCTGACCACTTTTACAGATGTCAAAGACTCTTCTATTCTACTGAAACTATTTGCTCAATCGGCTCTAAGTGTAGTCTTGGCATTTTTAGCTAGCATGCGATAACATGGGAGAGTCATATGCATTTGTGTGTATTTGACGTACTAGCTGAAAATGCCAAGACTATACCTTATGCACTTTGTTTAATCACCTCTGTAGTCTGTCTGTAGTACAACGACACTGGAAAAATTTCATTTCAATAGCCGGAAGATAATACAAGTCAGTTAGGTCGTTGAAAAACCAGCTGCCTTCATTTAATTCATTTCTACCTCCTTTGACATGATTCATGAAACACATACGACTTCATCATGCACTTACCAAGGAAGACGTCATTGGCATCACATTTCATAAAAATATTGCTTTCAGTGCAGTTTTTTTAACTTTTAATGTCTATAACTAAGGTAAGTTAGAATGCTCGAATTCTTTTTGCAAAATGAATTGAACATTACAAATTGTATCATCCACAGTTCACTTTTAAGTCCTCCTAGTCGGAGGGTCAACTCCTTGACTGACTAACTAGCTCAGAAATTGCTACCATCTACCATTTGTCATTAACTCATATGGAACATTCAAATGTAGCGTGGTTGCTTCAGGCTGCTTTTTATTATTGTAGAATGTTCACGCACAAATCACGTTGGTTTCACATGTTTTTTGGTATGGAGGCTGCTTAACTGAACTGATGCTTGCATGTGCCCTGTGTAATGGTAAAACGTGGAGTACAAGCAACCGTTAAAAATGTATTATAAGTCTGCTGCTAACTGAAAGTTAACTAGTTACTAGTAACAATTCCAATTCCTCTACAAAGCTCAAACGAGTCAAACTAACTGCGATGATTTTCAATAGTACAAGGGAAGAATGAGAACAGAGATGTCTCATCAACCTATCACGGCTATAGCTCATTAAAATATCTAAAATCTCCAGCTGCTGCATGTAATGTTAAATTAAGGCTATGCAAAAATGTACTACTACTACTAATAGTATTTCTTTGTTAGTTACAAAGGTTAAAAATCTCTAACATGGTGTGTGTATTTTTCTCAAAAATTTACGGCAAATTGAGAAACGGTTTAGTTGTAGACGTTGCGCGTTGTTTATATTCTACACAAGGAAGTTATAAGGACCTTGCTAATTCCACCCTCTAAAACTGTACCTATATAACAGACCTAAAAGATAGGGAGTACTTTTGTTCACAAAACTGCAGACTGTCACAGTTATATTTTTAGAAAGTAGTCCTACGTAATACTCAGTGCACTATTTCATAGCATCGAGGAAACCTATTTATCAAGTTTCAATCCTCTAGTTGATTGACTGAGCTGGTATAAATTCTGGATTTTCTGTCTGCAGCCTTGGGTAATTGATTCAACATTATTTTCTGGGTTAGACAAAGTAACCAGGCTAGTGTGCATTAAAATATCACTTTTTTGAGGGACTGCATTTAGTTCACCCATCCTCATTTGTATTATTGGAGGTCTATATAACATAGAATATAATCATAAAGTATTGAAGAATCACTAACTAAGGCATGGGCATGGCGTGGCAGGATAAAATTTGACCCAGAGGGTACAAAGTACACTAGTAAGTTGGTGTTTCCAGATATTTCGCAGACACCAAAGGATTAGTAATGTGTTAGTTACATCCATAAACGGTATATATTTACTCCTTCCATTTGGATTGCTTCTCCAGTCAATCCTAAAAGTTGAAGAGGTTCACACATCACACTGTTTGTAGTTCCTTGTTCATTTATAGTCCGTTTCAGTCAGTTATGTAAGACTAGTGAGTTACATAAAGGTAAGACTCGTAAACTATTTATCATCTAGTGAATTTTATGTTTAATTTAATTGTGTTTCGAGCAAAAATTATTCACAGTCCGCACACTTAACCGGTTTTAATGGCTTAAAGGGCAAAACTATCAGAAATGCGTTATATAATACAATGGGAAGAAAATATTCTACATCTGCCGTTTCTTTACTATTGTTTGCATAGGTGAACATACTTGAAGATAAGAAAAAATCCAACACTCCTCCAGGTCCTTTAGTGCTCAATCTACCCAACAGATTGATTTATGTCTTTGTTGTATTTATGATACTAAGTGTGTGCTTATTGTAAAGCCCAATGAACTGGTCCAGTGACACGTCGCAGTGGGCAGCCTTTGTTGATTGTCTCAAAATTCGATCTCGAGCCTGTCAATTACATACCACATTTAAGTGGCTTCATCTAACCGTGCCATTACATAGCTATCTTGTATTTCTCACCGTTTCAACCTGGTGTGCCACCTGTTAAACGTTCCCCTTGTGCCTAACAGGATTGTTAACCAAAAAGTACCTGTCAGTGAACTCAACAATTTATTAGGAACTAATTTATAGTTACTCAAATCTCATTAAATTTACTGTGCGCTTAAACAAAACTTTAACAAAATGCAATCAATCGGAAGAAAATTCTTGTGCAATGGGACTGCCATTTTGGCTCCAAGATTCCATCAGCCCACCAATTCTGCTGCAGTAGCTTTGAGCACTGCTCTTGCTAATCGCTCATATGCTACTAAAGGACCATCAACTCAAGATAAAGGGCCCGAAAAATCTGTTTTCATCTCCCAGTCGAACGATATCTACACAAATCTTGCCCTGGAAGATTGGCTGTACAAACGATCCAATTTTGAGAATCATCGGGTTCTTCTTTTGTGGAGAAATGATCCTTGTGTGGTGATTGGAAGACATCAGAATCCTTTCATTGAAGTAGATGTGGAGATCGCGGATGAGAATAGGTTGCCAATTGCCAGACGGAATTCCGGCGGTGGCTGTGTTTATCATGATAAAGGGAATTTGAACTGCACGTTCTTCAGCCCACGTAATGCTTACGACAGGAAATCCAACTTGGAAGTCATTTGTAAAGCTCTCAAAAGACAGTTTGGAATTGAAGCGGAAATCACTCCGAGAGAGGACGTTACTCTACATGGCTATAAGGTATGCTGACTATGCTCTCAACTCGAGTGTATTCTTTCATGTACATGTAAAGCTTAGTGGTCCAATTTTTCGCATAGTCTGCTGTGAACGAAATATAATTTTTTGTTTAATTTTCTCAGATTTCGGGTACCGCATCCAAGCTTGGAAAGAATGCATACCACCATTGTACCGTTTTGGTAGAAGCTGATCTTAAAAAACTGTCAGCCTTGTTGAACCCAGATACTGTAAGTGTTTTATTACCAGTCAGAATAAGATTACTGTAAGCTCTCTGCCAATCTATAACTCAAAATTTTCTCACTTCGCAGGAAGGTTTAGACAGTAGAGCAACGAAAAGTCTGAAATCACCAGTCAAAAACTTGAAAGATGAGAATCCTGATGTGGACGTGGGCAAAGTCTTGAGCTCAATTGGATATGAATTTTTGAGAACAGACAATTCTGGGAATGATGGTGGACAAGAAATGATTGAAAAACAACGTGGCTTTCAAATGGTCAATCCAACAAATGATTGGTTTCCTGGATTGGACTCTCTTCGTGCCGAATACCAAGGATGGGATTGGAGTTATGGACGTACTCCAGAGTTCATGTTTAATCGTAGCTATCCCATCAGTCTCGAGAACCATGGAATGACGAAAATCGAATTCCGAATGCAAGTGAAGAAAGGGCGAGTTGAGCTTGCCTCTCTGGAAGTTCCAGCGGAAAAGAAAAGCTTGATTGATGAAGCCACATACGCTGACCTTAGTGGATTCATTAATGCAATCAAAGGACGCGCTTTCCATGCCGGCATTGTTAGGAATTTTGAAAGATTGCTGCTTAGGGCTGATACTAGTGTGAGTGATGGGATCCCCAATTGTGATCTTCGACAAGCTTTTCTCAATGCTTAAATCATGACTTGCTCCTCTTCTCTCAAATATGCAGTTGATGGTTGGAAATTGGAATTGTGATTTTTGTTGAAAAATATTCAAAAACAAAGGTGCCGATTCACCGGTGTAAATTATTGTTTAGAGTAGTAGTCTTTTTATATTATGAAATATTTTTTCCGAAACGTTTTTATTTTGCCTTAATAGTACGCCGTATGATTGAAAAGAAAGAGAAAAAAATTGCTTAAGGAGATTGCCCGTATTATCAATTAGAATATTACTGAACGATGGGACCGTCGATTTGAACCCATTTTGTTCACTCTTTTTTCCTTATAGACTGATTTTTATGTGTAATTTTAGAGATAAAAACTGGCTGCAATTAATTCTGGAGACTATTAAAGATTCACGGGGCCAAAAGATATGGTGTATATATATATATATAGTGTATATATTTTAGTTACTTATCCACCGATCTATTTGCAGAAAACGCTCTATAAATACGCTTTCGCTGTTACCTATTCTCGTGCTATGCTGCAAAATACTGAATTTTGTTTTAAAGTCTCGGCACTATAAATATTATTGAACCATGTCTTTCTGAAAAGCTTGGTTTATCACCTTAAAAGCTTGTGTAATGTATTTACTGTGTTTTACACAGAAGTAATGATGTGGGAGACTAGGGAGACTTCTTATAATACTAGAGATCCACTCTTCATATTGTATCCTGTCATTACTAGAACGAAATATTAAAGTTTGTTTCGCACATGTACTTCATCGTTCTTTTCTTGTCATTCACATCTACTGATAACAATACTCTGCTCATTAACGAATAGTCTAAACTTGGATTTTAGACGCAATCCTGTGTCAAATCCTAAGGATTATTAATGAGTTCATTAACTGAGAACTGAAGCGCATATGGATCATCATATTTAGATCACGGAAGTCGTCATATAGTAACGTTTTGATGGATTTTCATGGAAAAAATTTTTCTGCGACATTAGCGAAAAAAACTATCTCTATTTTCTATGCGTTTTTACTGCTGTAAGAAATGGTATTGTAGTCATGTGATAAATAATAACAAAGGAGGAAATGTCAGTGAGGATGCCATGTTGAGCCACCGCCCGAGAAATAATTATTTCTGAAACCTGATTTCAGGCCATTACTTTTCGTAAAGGTTGATAAGATAGTAAAGCTCTCTACTTATCCGTGTTGAACTTTTGGCCCATGTTCTCCATTCATGGAGAAAAGAGATAGAATTTCGCACAAACAAGTTGATATTTGCACGTTAGGATAAATGAACTTTTGACTGACCTCCTTTATCTCGTTAGTCTTACGTAGTAAGGGCTGCCAAGTGTGCAAAATCTTTTGGGCCTGTGTGATATCTGTGATAGCATAAAATGTGAGCTATTGATTCCTTTCTGTCCTGGCTTTTGTAGTTAGTAGTTTATTGGATTATTGTGTTGCGAAAAGGAAAAATTGAAAACAAGTATGACATGCGTGTGATAGGGATTTTTCCTCAGTACTCACCTCCCAGTGTGACCTTTTACATAATTGAATCATATCGTGAATTGCATAAACTGCATGTACTGACTTCTGGACGGTTTGTTAGTTGCCTTTCTCAAAAATTGGATTGGACGTTAAAGGATCTTGAATTTTTATCGATACGAAGAGCATGTATACATTTTTTAGCGTTTTTTAGTTTCTGCACTCAGAGGAAAATTAATGACTTCAAATAATTGAAGACCTATTGGCGGGAGTGTATATAGTAAAGGCATAAAATGAAAATTGTTAGGTTTTATGGAACTTTTAACCCTTACAGAAATGCGTTAAAGTTGAACAATAATTAACTGGTTGATATCGTTCGGCAATTTTATTATTGAATGCGATGTCGCTCAAAAAGTTTATCTGCAGGAGCATGCGATGATATTAAGTGCATGCCACGTCCACGGGTTATTTTATAAGGTTATCTTCTTTAGTGCAAACAAAAACCATTTGCATATTTGAAATTCTTAGATGGAATTCTTGTTTTCAGTGTGGTCAGATAAATAATAATAAACATAATGTCATCTTAATGAGATCTTAAAGGATTTTTGACGGACATTTGTTGGGTCAAACCAATTTTGTATTCATTCCAATCCAATGGAATACTTGATGCGTGATCAGACCATGCTTTTTTAGTGTCCCTTTTATAGCGATAAAATTGACTTCATTTTTATAATATGGCAAATGCTACGTCAATAAATTAACAACCCCATTGTAGTGCTAATTAAACTATAAGAAATAAACGAGGATACACAGATTCAGTATGTTATAATAATCCTTTACTTATTATACCCTCCAGTGTTTGTACTTGTTTCTAGATTTACAAAAAGTATATTTACATCTTATAGTTTACTATCAATTTTATTAAACATCAACTTTAGCTTTTGATTATCAACATTGACTATCTTCGTATACTATGTTGAAATTAATTTTTAAACCAAATGCGTGTCACAATATTACATTTATTCCATCGCGCTATCTAAAGTCCGGACGTTTTAATTAAAGCTACAATATGAATTGTGTTTGGTAAATCACTAGAATATATTTCATAACGTAGTCGGTGTAGTGTGGTGTATGACTCGGGTCACTTTTTGTAAAAGCAAACTATAGCGGCTGAACGAGTGTAGCTGCAAAATTCTTGTAGTATACATTCTTTCATGCCAACCATGATTCCATAAACTCGCTTTCACTTTGCTGACTTGACTAGCTCAATTTCTCTTGAGGGAGCTCTTCATCTCATGTTATCTTCATTTTAGACATTTTATCACGAGAAAGTTACAATTTTTCCTACCTTCTAACCATTGCACTATGTTACGGAGTACCACAAAGACTAAAAATACTTCATAGCTAAAACTGTGAACGCGTTACAGTAAAGGACTTATCAAGAACAAGATAGAAAATCTTTCAGTTCTCCGGTTCTCTAAAAGATTCACAAGCTACTTATAAATTCCAAATAAGACTAGGGCACTATCCTCTCTCACTAACTAAAAACTTCATGCAATATTGAGATCCATTTACGCACTACCAAAGCTTCAAAAGACAATAAATATACATTAAAGAATTTTTTTGGACACACAGTGCGACAATTTACACGCTTCACTAGCACTATAACCTAGGTCGAGTAGAGTTTCTATTACCAGCGATTATAGAATTTAACAATGGATCGTCGTCAGCATGTTGTGTTTGGAGTAAACTCAAGTTTTGAGTCAGAAATGGATTATTATTCCCTGTGGGGGTTGATGGGGAAGTCAAATTCATTCTGGATCTGTGAAGTATGGGAGGTGAGGCACAACATCCGGCTAGCTCTTGTTGTAATCTTCTCAATGCCCAGCAGTCATATGCCTGTGTGATAACAAAGAATCAATTTGCATTCGTTATGCATTGCAAGAACTTAATGTATACGTAACGTGAAAAGTAAAGACCAAAAAACATAACTGAAATCCAAATAGTATAATTTAAATTACTTGTTTTTGTTTTAGTTCAACTGACTATGCATCACATCACAGTGCAAATTTTTAAATTAACGCAAGATGATATGAGTCATCCATGATAATGTATAAAAGATGGATTGCAATGAGCTATAGTGCGCAGACGCAAACATAGCGTCCTTTTGTGCACGGCCTTTTGTGCAGCATTCTTTCATTTTCTCTCAAACGTCAAACTTAATGAAGGTTTATACTTTATACTATAGCGTTTAGGTGTCGATTTGATTAGCGTAAATAAAATTCACTAAATATTGATTGACGAACTATGTGAGTATGAACACAAATGACTTAAATTTTTGATTGTCTGTCACTGAATGTGAGAACAAACTTGAAGAATTAAAGTGCCGATAGTTAACTTTGAGCAAAAAAAAAGCAGTTCAATTCCAAATATAAAGAGTAATTATAATAAGTTTAAAAGTATACCTTTCTCCTCAATGGATCACTCTGCGGACAAAATTCCTCATGAATCTGAGTTTGCAACTGATGTCGTCTCTGTTGCTGTCTTTGGACGCCACTGGAGACTCCCAAGATTTCACTCGGATTACTCCTTTCCTGATTACCCTTTTGTACCGAAATTTCCCTAAGTAACGATTCAGCCTCGTTAATGAGTCGTTTGTACCTCAGATCCGTCTCATTGTCAGCTTCCAGCAGTCTAGTTTCCGTTTCCGAGAGAGGTGTACCAAGCTGTGTCATCATGACACTTGGGAAAGCGTCAAATGGTCGGATTTTTCGCCTTCTCCCCTCTTGTTCCCCTTCCAAAGGAATACCATTACTACTCTCTCCATAAGATCCTTTTGATCTTCTCGATTTGAAATCATGTTGTGAAGCCGACATGAATTTATTTCCTCCCACGTGCGAACTATAGTACTCATTTCCGTCCTCCGCCCTTTTCTGTACAATCAAGTTCAGAGAAGGAGTCACTCGTGCTTGTCTCATCGGTATGTCGATTTCAAAATCACCTCCATTTCCATCCCCATCATCACTATTGTCAGGCTCTATTTTTACACCTTCTATCACCGAGTCCACTGATTCATAAATTTGGTCTGTGCTGGCCTCCAAATTCGAGTGAACTCCTACCATAGCTGCTGTTCTATCCTCCCCTCGTCTTTGCATCACAATCCCATTACTGTACTGCATTTGCTGTTGTCTGTCAAATCTGCCATGAGATTCCTGGAGATTCAAACTCTTCACAGGCACCATAGATGATGCATAATAATGATTTTGTCGGTGACTACTATTTTCCTCAAGCTCTAAATCATGTTGGTGCTGGTAATTTTGGGACTCGGTGTGCTGATAGCCTCTCATTGGAGATTTCATCCCTTGCCTCAAATGGTTTACATTGGGACTACCATTCTCACAAAAATGTTGCCCATGTCCATTTTTCGGGGAGAATGTGATCATCCTAGCGCTCCCATGGGGTTGGCCTCTTCTCATACCAGTATTCACATGGTTATTATCACCGCCACCACTATTTTGATGTGCTAGTCGTCTAGGAGCATTACTCAACACGGGAGAATTCTGATTCGACGAAGTAATGTATTGATACCTAGGGTTTCTCAATACAGGCGAAGGGGATGCCCATGCAAAGTTGTTGGCATTATTAGTATTCCCTGATAAATCTGGGGAGCCGGATCTCACCCCTCCATCTTGCTGATCATAATATCTACCGCCGTTATGATGAATTGTCGGGGAATGTACACTACCCCCATTGGTAGTATTAATATTGGTAGAGCCATTGTGATGCACAGGACGATTTATAATGGGTGCCCCATTTTTATGATGGGAAGATAACTGTTGTGTAGGGTGTAAAATATGGCCCGAGTTTGGCGTCCTAGTCTTGTATGGTACAGGACTTTCTTCATTATGGTGCGAACCATAGTACTGACTATTACTGTTATTCGGAGGAGGTAAGACCGGTGGTAATGGTGGTCGATTACTTGTATTAAGCAGATGAGTTCCCCCTGTGACCACAAGGCGATGAATTGGGGAATAATTATTCACACTGGGTGACTGCATTCGACCCGTATTTTGGAGTAATGGAGAATCATATGGACATGGAGAAGCTGCAGTGGAATGTCGTAATGCCGGTTTTGGAGACAAATTCATTGTATATTCTGCATTTTGATGAATAGTAGTACTACCACGTCTAGGGGAAGGCTGACAGTTATTACTACTACCATGATTGTTGTTGTAGTAGTAGTGTGATGGATTTTTTGTGCTGTGGTTTCGAGCCGCACTGGGAGAAATGGGATTACTGTAGCAGCTATCTTCCAAAGGAACTGACTGCATTACAGACTCATGGTGATAGTTATGAGATTTATGTACACTGCTACTCTTGCGTTGAGCCCGTCTGTGAGAGCGGGAAGAATCCCCAGAACTGGCTGTACAAGTGGACGAGGACGAGGCTGTGGACATACTGCTTGAGTTCAAGGAACTGTTCGTAGCAGTGGAATTTAAATGCTCCTTGTGGACGGCTCCATTTGTATTACGACGTCCAGTATTACTCACTTGACTTGTTTCTGACTCGCCAGTAGTACGGAAAGACTCTGAAGATGATTGGAGTAGTTGCTTAGAGTGCTGTTGAATAAAAGATTGGGGATGAGGTTCTGGCGTGCCTGGCAGTCTTATGATATCAGTCTTGATGGATTTAGTAGTAGCAGTAGAATTACTATGATGCCTTCCCTCACTAGTAGTGGCTGCAACTGCAGAACTACTGGGGCCACCATGATGTGATCCTAATGTGCTAGTTGTAGCAGTACTCCGTCTTCGGAACGCATTCGGAGTTGGTGTCAAAAAGGAGTTGTTTATATTGCTTCCAATGGTTTTCCTATTGGACAAAGGATACGCTAGTGTAGGACTAGGTGCCCGACCTTTCCCGTAGATTCCAGCATGTGGCAGTTGTACTGTCGGAGCATATTTGTCCCTACACTCGTATGGCTTGAATTTGGGACTTCCTATAGCATTTTGATGTGAGGAGCAAGTTCCTTTCTTGAAAATCTTTTTTATAAAACCCAGAGCACCACGAGCCAATCCGTGGGATGATTTTAAACGAGAGTCATCATTATCATTTTTATTTGTCTTGGTGATTCCACCAACAGCATAATCGTCTGCACCCGTGTACCGACTATTCCCATAATGTGGGAAATTGTTTGCATTAAACGTGGGTACGGGAATTAGTTGCTGCTGTTGTGCAACTACTACTCCCATTGTATTGGCATGTACGGGTTCTGTTTGATTTATTCTGGTGGCAACAACTTGCGCTGCTCCATTATACAACGTGGGGGGAAAACTAATCCCGTTTGGGATTTGTAATGTAGGCTCTCCGACAAAGGGTTCTGTCCTATTTGTCGGGTAACATGTTTTCACTGTAGTCACCGTCGTAGGTAAGTTCATATTGCAAACAGGATCTACAAAAACTCCACTACTGGCTGCACTGCTGCTGGTACTGTCCCGCTTCTTCCCTTCTTTGTTATTGTTGTAATAGTAGTACAAATGAGAATTATTGGACGATGAGGAGGCAACAGATGCACAATAAGTTGTAGTCAAGTTCGTGTCACTAATTAGCTCCAAGTCGGTGTTGGTAGCTGCACTCACACTGGTACTGTTTGACTGACTGCTGCTGAAACGCATGGCTCTGCATCCAGTGTCTGTGTCGTCGGCACAGGAACTCAATGACATCCCCGTGTCCATATCTGGATCTTCGTCCGTGTTGGTTGTCCAGTCACTTAGGATATCAGTTTCTTTGTGATCGGCTCCTTTGGGTTTCTCACCAGAGTCCAGTGCGTAACTATTTGTGTTTGTAGCTCGGTCTGTAGGAACAGCACTATTTGACTTGGAATGGACACTAATAACGGACGGGTCTGCCTTCTTGTACTCAGGTGATAATACTAACAAGTGTTTGTTACTGGGAGCACTACTACTACTACTCTTTTCACATCCAATTTCCGACTCTGTACAAGAAATGATTGAGTTACGAGTGGACTGGGAGTCACTCAGTAGGACAGTAGAGGCCATGGAAATCCTATTAGTTGTTATTATGGGGATCGTAGTTGCAGCACTATTTCTGTCCCCATTACATTCGGGATCATAACTGCTCCCTTTCCCAGAATCTGTGGTGGTGCCTGTAGACGAGCTTGATATACGAAATCCAGTGTTTGGGTTGTTGCTATTTTTTGTTCTGTCGTCTATGGTGGATGATATTAATGGAATGTCCTCTTTTTCACATGATTTCCCATCTTGAGAATGATTGGCTTGTTCCCCAGCAGCTTTGGGCCCGTTTGTATGGTTTATATGTTTAGGGAGAGGGCTCATGGTGATCCAAGGATTAGTTCTGATCCTTGGTCTTTCCTTTCGACTAGGCGAACAAACGGAGAACCCATTTTTGCTGGCGGAATTGTTGTAGTTGTTATTGGAAAGTTGAGGGGAATTCAACCACGGGGACGGGATTCTATTGGGTCCCAAACTGTGAGTCTCTGTCGTGGCCAGATTGACAGGCTCCTCATTGCTTTGACATTTGTCTTCTGGTAACGGTTCTAAGCTCTTTGTGTTGCTCATCTTTGGATTTCCGGCGTAGCTACTCCGATGATAGTTACTTTTCTTCCTTAGATCACTGATCTCATCCTTTTCCTCCTCGCGCTCATGATTTTGTACACTGTTGGTTTCATTTCCTGGAGATCCTTGATCACAACTCCCCGGACAACTATCTTTACTCAGGCAATCTTCAGTATCTAGTCCGTTGGACATGGAATGTGGTTTTGAAGATTCACAGGACACTAGGGAACTTATTGTGTACGATGATTTGGGTGTGGATTTCCCACAAGACTCGAATGAGAGTCCGGGGTAGGCACTTTTGGGTGAGTACCCATCTGTGGAATAGCCCGTATCCGGGGAGGACAAATTATGTGTGGCTCCGAATGACCCCAAGAGTACACTACTGCTGTGGCTTACGGAGCCTGAAACACGTGTGGGTGGACCATTATTATTTGTACGGTGATTGGTGGTAGAAGGACGAGAACTGGAGTCACTACTACCTGACGAGTTTGAAAGAGAGCAAGATTTGGTTATGAGAGCCCGTTGCGAGACATTGGAAGTAGTAGTAGTATTGGTATTGTCAGTCGATGCAGTATTTTGAGCAGTGTGACCATGTGAACTGCTGTGGCCGCTGGTAGACGAGTGACTACTACTACTGGAGTCTTTGGAGCTTCTTTTTTGGGACGAAGAGGAGGATTTTCTGGGTCTTCCTAAATGTGCTTCCATCCACGATTTTAATTTCAAGCCAAACATTTTGAACTGAACGTACTCGGGCAAAATAAAAGGCTCGGGATACGAGTCTTTTGTTGTGTTCTCACTGCTCTAGCAATCTTATTGTCAAGTTGGGACTATTATGGGATTGGCAGTCAAACAGAGGAATGATGGGACGAGTTTGTTGCACAAAAAATGAGGCCTGGTCTGTAGTTGATGCAATGCTGGTACTTTCTACTGTAGACTCATCTTGGGAGATTTATATCCTTGCACTCGAGCTATAAACAGACAAAGAGAATGATTTTATTAGTAAACTAGAAGTTACAAATGTTTATAGGAGTAGACTGGATCGCTGCGAATGGATTCAGTCACAAGTGAGGCAATAAAATTGAAAACTTAATTTCAAGATGGGTAAAGATTTTTCCATGTTGTATCTTCCACATGCAATCATTTACACTGTGGAACATACGAGAGATCATGTCTCTTGTTTATTAATAGTGAGTGTACACTGACTTGTACATATGTAGCTCCATAATGTGCTATTGTGTGGCTGGATTTTATATATTTCACTGTCGTGTAATTTGTAACGAAGACTGTAGTTTGCAAACTCTTTTACCATTTTAATTTACAAGTTTATTCATCTGTGAAACAATTTACTACTGCAGTAGCAAATATTCATGGACACGAGTGATATAGGGGCGTTAAATTTCAAGTGTTATGAATGTGACTTTGTGATGTTCCGCAATTTTTCGTCAATTGCAGATTTTTCATCCATGCGGTATTTTTATACCATAGTTTGGATGATGACATATTTTCACGGGCAATGAATAACTCAACGTGGGTAAACTTCCGTGTTCAAAGTTGATATGGAAAGAGAAAAAGTGGTTCACGTAATAAGGTTGCTCTGCATTTGTTTGCATGTTCCTAACTAACTAACTAACTATAACTAGCAAGCCAGCACAGAAAAAGTGTTACGGGTTGGGTTCGTTGCTTACATGCAATCAATTACAGTCGGGATTTTTTTCGTACTCGGGTGTACTGGGATACAATATACAAACTAACTAACTATAAGCTACAGTTGTGCGTATTTAGCCTTGAGTTGATTAAATCAGTAGAAACTACATGTTCAAAGTCTGTGTATATCAAATGGAGCATGATTTCTCATATTGTTATTTAATTGGCTTGATGAATTTGATCTTGTGTGTTGATAAATATGGCC
>Ga0210040_10005279_pt1 | contig 16541 bp, 13 predicted proteins | sample CryGeyCG12114_NA_FD_185462 | JGI IMG/M metagenome (GOLD analysis project Ga0210040, IMG submission 185462) | Groundwater microbial communities from aquifer - Crystal Geyser CG19_WC_8/21/14_NA (SPAdes) (version 2) | ecosystem: Environmental > Aquatic > Deep subsurface > Groundwater | place: USA... | reverse complement strand
AAGATTTTTTGAGATCACAATCAATGGGAAAAAAATGGAACTGGAGTGCTTTACGGCCTGACGTAGTTATTGATTTCGCTGTTGGCAATCCGATGAATTTATCAAACCTGATAGCTGTTTACGCAACTTTATGTGAAGAGCTAAACGTTGGCTTTCGTTTTCCCGGACCACCCAAGGCATATGATGTGCTGGTGAATGTAACAGGAGTCGATGTGTTATCAAAAAGCATGGAATGGGCTGCAGTTAATGAAAATTGTGATAACGAAATCTTTAATATTACCAATGGTGATATTTTTCGCTGGAGCCAGGCGTGGCCGGTTTTTGCTGATTTTTTTGGTGTTCAATATGCAGAGCCGCAAACTTTTTCTCTTACAGAGTACATGGCTGACAAGGGTCCTTTATGGCAGGAAATAGTTAACAAGTATAACCTTGACAACCATGCAATTGAGAAGCTGGTGCAATGGCCTTTTGGAGACTTTATTTTCAATGTTCAATACGATGCGTTTTTTGATGTTAATAAGGCCAGGCGTTTTGGCTTTAACGAAATGCACATGGATAGTATTGATTACATGATCAATACTTTTAAAAGTTTGAAGAGCGCAAAGATTATCCCTTAAAATATTTGATGAAAAAACTCCTTGTTTTCCTCTTAATTATATTAGGACAATTAAAGAGGTAGTTGCATTAGTGTTATGAACTGATCAGTCTAAAGCAATCTTTGCTTCTGGACATGTTGAATTGGTCACTTAAATTCTTTAAAAAAAGAAATTATTAATTCAAGGCAGTATCACTTACCATCTTCTCATTTTCACCGGCCATTAATAATAATTGTTGCCTGAATAATAGACAACACGTTTCTATTTCTACGGTATTATTTTCTAATACAGTTACATATGCGGCATCTCCATGTATGTGACAAGCAATAGATTCAAGCCTTTCTTTAAGTTTATAGCAATCCATTATATTTTGTTTTGCTATTAAACGAAGTTCACTCGAAATTATTTTCTGCTTTTAATAAATCCGGCAGTTCTTAATAGGATTGTTTCTCATAGATTTCAAACATAAAATGATTGTACAAGAATCGCAGGTCGTAATTGAATGAAATTTTTAAACTGGCTGATTTACTACAGTTATACCAAAGGTGTAAAGTTTAGGAAGAGATATTTGCTAAAGAATTCGCGCATTTTTTACCCATTTGCTAAAGCTGTGTTTGTGGCAAGCAACAAATACATGAATGGAAATATTACTGGTTGAGGCACTTTTTTTTGAAGCAGAATAAGGTTTGTTTTAGCGTAAAAGTTGCTTATAAAAAAGGCCGGTAAAACCGGCCTGTAAAAGTAATATGTAAAATACATCTCCTATTTATTCGAAACATAAGGTGAAAAAAGCTCAAAAATGTTTTTCAGTAAAAGAGTGCGACGCAACGGCTGTCCGGAAAAGTTTCTTAGACGGCTACCAAAAAAAATTCTTTTACTTAAGGTTGTGATATACTTTCTGTACGTCTTCATCCTGCTCAAGCCTGTCCACAAGTTCTAATACCTCTTTTGCCTGGTCTTCGGGCAATTCTACGGTTGTAGTTGGTATACGGGTAAGTTCGGCACTTAACGGAGTTATGCCTTTATCTTCAAGGGCTTTAGCCATAGTGCCAAATTCCTCGTATTCTGTTCTTAGAACAATATTGCCTTCTTCGTCTTCGCCTATCTCTTCAAGACCAAAGTCTATTAGTTCAAGTTCTAACTCTTCAAGGTCTTGTCCCTCACTCTTTATTTTAAACTCGCCCATGTGATGAAAGGTGAAAGCAACAGAACCACTGGTGCCAAGACTGCCTTCTCCTTTTCTAAAGTGCATTCTTACATTTGCAACAGTACGCGTTGGGTTATCGGTAGCAGTTTCGACCAAAACGGCCACACCATGCGGCGCATAACCTTCATAAACAACTTCTTCATAGTTGGTCATGTCTTTTCCCTGGGCTCTTTTAATAGCAGCTTCGACACGATCTTTAGGCATACCAACACCTTTGGCATTGGCGAAACATCTGCGTAGAACAGGGTTAGTCGCAGGGTCAGGACCACCCGATTTAACAGCAATAGCAATCTCTTTTCCAATACGTGTAAACTGTTTGGCCATACGATCCCAACGGGCAAACATCGTAGACTTTCTAACTTCAAATATTCTTCCCATGATTATTGATAATTCACTTTTAATAATTAGTATTTATAAAACTGGCAAAGGTGAAAGTCAAAAGTTAAAAGGAAAAATGTAAGAAGTAAAAGCGGTAATATTATTATTGTTTGAAACCTCTTATACTTCCGAATGTCTATTCTCCATTCCTCTTTCACTATTCGTTAATCACATCTGCTAATCCAACCTTCACCTCAAACAAACTCAAACCTCAAACCATCTACCCTTCACCATTCCTCTTCGTCTTAAACTCTTCACCAAAACAAACGGTGGCAAAATTAAGATAACAGAATCATGCTGCCAACCTAAAATGAAAAAACCGTCCTTTGTATTAAGGACGGTTATGTTTTTTAAAATAAAACCTTATCTGACAGAGTTGAGCGGATCAATTGGGTCTTTGGGAAGTACAACATTTCCCTGTTGAAGTTTACTATGCTTCTTACTATAGCCGAAGTAAATTACGAAACCAATAAGTAACCATACGATTAAACGTAGCCAGTTTGTCCAGCCCAATCCAAAAATCATGGCGCCACAAACTAATATACCTAATATAGGTACAAAGGGAACAAGAGGCGTTTTGAACTCACGTTTAAGTTCAGGATTTGTTTTTCTTAAAACAATTACTGCTGCACAAACCAGCATAAATGCAAATAAAGTTCCGATACTTGTCATATCTCCAACAATATCTCCGGGAATAAATGCGGCAAAAAGACCTACCAAAATAAGAATAAAATAACTTGCTTTGTAGGGTGTTTTATATTTTGGATGAATTGCACTAAATGTTGCAGGTAATAAACCATCTCTGCTCATGGAGTAAAAAACCCTGGACTGACCCAACAACATTACGAGGATAACAGAGGAGAAACCAGCAAGAATAGCAATAGTGACCAATTGAGCAAGCCAACCGTATCCGGTCATATATTTCTCAATTGCGAAGGCAACAGAAGCTTCTTTTCCGCTGGTTCTGAAATCTTCTGTAGTTGCTATACCAGTAAGAACGTGTGCAAATAAAATGTAAAGAACAGTACAAACAACCAGTGAACCGAGTATACCAATAGGCATATCTCTCTTCGGGTTCTTTGCTTCCTGTGCGGCAGTACTGACTGCATCAAAACCAATAAAAGCAAAGAAGACTACACCTGCTGCTCCAAGTATACCCATAATACCCCCAAAGTTGTGAGAAATACCCTGGTGATCAGTGTAAGTGCCGGCCGGTGGAATGTAAGGAGTATGATTTGCAGGATTGATGAAGCTCCAGCCAAAAATAATTAACAGTATTACAATAGCAACTTTTGCAATTACAATAATGCCATTTACTACGGCAGATTCCTGAGTTCCTCTTATTAATAATAATGTAAGCAAAGAAACAATGGCCAAAGCCGGAATGTTTATCATACCATGTGCCAGTACTTCATGCGTAGTTGGATTAACTAATTTTTCAAAGGGCGAATGACACAAGTTGTAAGGTATTTCCTTCCAGTGCAACACATTTTTCAGTAGGTTGTTTAAGTATTCGCTCCAAGCAATACCTACGGTTGCCGCACCTACAGCATATTCAAGTATCAAATCCCATCCTATTATCCACGCTACCAGCTCACCCATAGTGGCATAGCTATAGGTGTAAGCACTACCGGCAATTGGTATAGATGATGATAGTTCTGCATAACATAAACCTGCAAGAGCACAACCAATTGCAGCTACAATAAATCCTATAGTAACGGATGGTCCTGCATTTTGTGCGGCCGCTGAAGCTGTCCGTACAAATAAACCAGCGCCTATAATAGCTCCTATGCCCAGGGCAACAAGGGAGCCGGCTGTAAGTGTACGTTTTAAACCTTTTTCAGTTTCTGATGCTTCTGCTATCAGTACACTCATTGGTTTTTTTACAAATAAGCTCATAAGGTTTCGGTGTTTTTACGTGTTTGATTGAACCTGAAAAATAAGGAATTATTTATAACAGAAACTATTCTTTTATTGCTATAAGTTTTTTTTGTAGTAAATCATATAAGTGATTAAGTGTTATATTGCAACTCTAACAACAACGTCTGAATGGATTCTGTACAACCCCAACCAAAAAGCAGGCTAACACTTTATATTTTAATTGCAATGGTTCTTGGTATTTGTACAGGTTATCTTATTAACCGTTATTCACCCGTAACCACAAGAGCAACATTTTCTACCAACATAAAGTTACTAACAACCATCTTCCTTCGTTTGGTGCAAATGATCATTGCACCGTTGGTTTTTTCAACCCTTGTAGTCGGTATAGCTAAGCTTGGAGATTTGAAAACCGTCGGCAGGGTAGGTGGCAAATCTTTACTTTGGTTTGTAACAGCCTCCGTCATTTCATTGTTACTTGGCATGATGCTGGTTAATTTTTTTAAACCAGGAGCGAATATACATTTAGGTAGCGCAAATGCCGAAGCAGCAAAAGATCTTATTGGTAAAACAACCGAGTTTTCATTGTCTAAATTTGTTGAGCATGTCTTTCCTAAAAGTGTGTTTGAAGCCATGGCTAATAATGAAATATTGCAGCTTGTTATTTTCAGTATATTTTTTGGTGTGGCCACTGCTGCTATCGGGGATTATGGCAAAATAATTATAAGAGGTTTAGATGCAGTTGCGCATGTTATTTTAAAAATGGTCACTTATGTTATGAACTTTGCTCCCATTGGGGTATTTGGTGCCATTTCTGCTGTTATTGCTACTAACGGTTTGGAAATTTTCAGATTCTATGGTTTTTACTTTTTAGAATTTTTATTGGGAATAGCTTTATTATGGGTTGTTTTACTAAGTGTTGGATTTTTAGTTTTAGGAAAAAGATTAATGGTTCTGTTTAAAAGAATATCAGGTCCATTGTTGATTGCTTTTAGTACCACAAGCAGTGAGGCAGTTTTTCCCAAGTTGACAGAAGAACTGGAGCGATTTGGCTGTAAAGATAAAATAGTAGCTTTCGTGTTGCCTTTAGGTTATTCATTCAACCTCGATGGCAGTATGATGTACATGACTTTTGCAAGTATTGCTATAGCGCAGGCTTATGGGGTTCACCTTGATTTTGGTACACAGTTAACAATGTTACTGGTACTTATGTTAACGAGTAAAGGAATTGCAGGTGTTCCCAGAGCATCACTGGTTGTGGTAACTGCAACACTGGCTATGTTTAAGGTGCCCGCTGAAGGAATTGCCTTAATATTGCCTATTGATCATTTTTGTGATATGTTTCGTACTGGTACAAATGTTTTAGGAAATGCTTTGGCAACATCTGTTGTCAGTAAATGGGAAAATTCATTGGAAAATAATTAATTTGATTTCATGGACAAAGGTTTGGTACAACAATTTATTGAATGGATAATACATAACGGTGGTATTTATGTACTGCTATTGGTAATATTTGCAGAGACAGGTTTATTTGTAGGTTTCTTTTTGCCCGGTGACTCGTTATTATTTGCTGCTGGTATATATGTGCAGGATTTATCTAATGCTTTTTATGGCGTTCACTTTAGTGTCATTATATTGCTGGTAATAATGGCTTCAGTTTTAGGAAACTATGTTGGTTACTGGTTTGGCTATAGATATGGGTCTAAATTATTCGAGCGTAAAGACTCTCTTTTATTCAAAAAAAAGTACTTATATAAGGCGAAAGACTTTTATGAGAAATATGGTAAAGCAACCATTTTCATGGCAAAGTTTCTTCCTATTTTAAGAACGTTTGCGCCAATTATAGCAGGTATAGTAAAAATGGAAAAAGGATCTTTTACTATTTTTAATATTCTTGGCAGCGCAGGATGGGTATTGTCAATGATGCTTGGTGGCCACTATTTACAACAATGGGTAGAAACCCGGTTTAATTTCAGCCTTAAAGATCATATAGAAGCTATAGCAATCATTATCATTTTAATAACTACGCTTCCTGTATTATTTAAATTATTTTTTGGAAAAAAAGATCCTGAAGTAGAAGCCTCTAAAGAGCTGATAAAAGATATAACCAAAGACAAAGAAATCATTTGATGGACAAAACCCGGGCGCAAAAAGGCTTGTTATCTGTTCCTGTACTTGTAGCAGCTCTTGGTTATTTTGTAGACATCTATGATTTGCTGTTGTTTGGCATCATCCGCAAAACCAGCCTTCGGTCTATTGGCTTGTCCGAAGAGCAGGTTTTATCGAGCGGTGAGTTTATTATAAGCACCCAAATGGTAGGCTTATTACTTGGAGGAATCATCTGGGGCGTAATGGGTGATAAGAGAGGTCGTTTAAGTGTACTTTTTGGATCTATCGTTTTATATTCTCTTGCCAATATTGCAAACGGCATGGTTCATACCGTTAATCAATATGCTTTATTCCGTTTCATTGCCGGTGTTGGTCTTGCCGGTGAGTTAGGTGCAGGCATAACGCTGGTTTCCGAATTTCTGCCAAAAGAAAAGCGGGGACTTGGCACCTCTATGGTAGCCGGCTTTGGTCTTACAGGTGCTGTTGTTGCCTATTTTATATCTAAAGAATTTGATTGGAGAATTTGTTATTACATAGGCGGGGCAATGGGCCTGCTATTACTATTATTGCGAATCAGCGTTTTTGAAAGTGGTATGTTTAATCAGGTAAAGGAAATGGAGGTCAGCAGGGGCAACTTCTTTATGTTTTTTACTGACAAAACCAGGTTTTTTACGTACCTCAAATGTATATTAATAGGTTTGCCTACCTGGTTTGTCATTGGCGTTTTGGTTACTTTTGCTGATCAGTTTGGTGCCCGGTTTGATATCGCTGAAACCATAGATCCTGGTAGGGCTATTATGTTTGCATATGTTGGTATTTCGTTGGGTGATATTGCCATAGGTATTTTAAGCCAGGCTTTAAAAAGCCGCAAGAAAGCTTTGTTTATATTTTATGGAATGACTGCTGTCGCCATGGCTTTATTCTTTATGCAAAAAGCAGACTCTGCAAATGTAATGTACCTCCTTTGTGGTGCTTTAGGGTTTTCTACCGGCTACTGGGCTATATTTGTAACAATGGCTGCTGAGCAGTTTGGAACTAATTTAAGAGCAACTGCCGCCACGACCATCCCTAATATTGTTCGTGGTGCATTACCATTGATTATAATGCTTTTTAAATATCTAAGAGAAACTACAGATTATATAACAGGCGGAGTCATTACCGGTATAATTATAATGACAGTTACACTTATTGCTGCATTTTTTACCAAAGAAACTTTTGGGAAAGATTTAATGTATGTAGAATAGACACGCAAACCAGACGGAGATAATTTTTTTAAGAAGCTTTTTGGTACAGGCTTTTAAATTTTTATTTGATCTTTCGTTGCGACGCTCCGTTCAACTGTTTCTCATTGTTGTGACTTTCACCTGTTTTGCTTTATTATGGCCACCAGTGCTCCCTACATTATTACGAAACAGATAAAGTTATTTGAAAGCCTAATTATAGTAATGAAAAGTAAAAGAAATAAACAAATCCAAAATCTACAATGACCTTTAATCCTTCAATCATTTACTTTTGATATAGTGGCCGTTCAACTATTACAATTCATGTATAAATATTATTGTTATTTTAAAAATGAAATTTCTAATTATCCGTTTTTCTTCTATTGGTGATATTGTTTTAACCACGCCTGTTATCCGTTGTCTAAAACAACAGGTGCAAAATGCAGAAGTACATTATCTGACGAGGGAAAGATTTAAAGGAATAATCGAAAGCAATCCGTACGTAGATAAGCTGCATGTACTAAAGGATGATTTACAGCAAATACTATCAGAATTAAATCAGGAGAAATTTGACTACATTATAGACCTTCATCACAACTTAAGAACACTAAAGGTCAAAAGAGGTTTGAAAGGTGTTCCTTCTGTTTCGTTTAATAAATTAAACATACAGAAATGGCTGTTAACGGCATTAAAAGTTAATGTGATGCCTGATGTGCATATAGTAGACCGGTACCTGGAAACCGTTAAACAATTTGGTGTAAAGAATGATGGAAGAGGACTTGATTTTTTCATTCCGGAAAAAGATATTGTACCTGATTACGATATACCTGCTGCCCAGTCTTTGGGTTATGTTGGTTTTGTAATAGGTGCTACTCACAATACTAAAAAGTTACCTATATATAAGATGAAGGAATTGGTTTCTAAAATCAATCATCCTATTATTCTTTTTGGCGGGCCGGAAGACCGGGCCATTGGAGATGAAATAGCAGAAATGGATCCTATAAAAATATATAACTCGTGCGGAAAATTTAACCTCAATGAAAGTGCAGATTTGGTACGAAGGGCAAAGATCATCATAACACACGATACAGGATTGATGCATATAGCTGCTGCTTTTAAAAAACGGATTATAAGTGTATGGGGAAATACCGTTCCCGCATTAGGCATGACACCTTACTTTGGTTCTGCTAATATCGTTCACGACCAATTTGAGGTAAAAGGATTATGGTGCAGACCCTGTAGTAAGATAGGTTATTCAAAATGTCCTTTGGGTCATTTTAAATGTATGAATAAGCATAGTATCGATAATATTATAATGAAAGCTGAAGGTATAAGAGGAAGTAAAAATGAGTGAAGAGAGGCCAAAAGAAAAGTAGAAAAGCTACTTTCAGATTCTAAAATGATATTAAGCAAAAAAGAGGAATAGGTTCCTCTTTTTTACTTAATATATTCTTTTGTACTTTTTGCAGTTCTTTTTCTATCAAAAAATATCAACAGGAAAGACTAAATCAAATAATTACTGAACCGATAAATACTGCGCATATGCATAACCTTCCTCGCCTTGTTCACTTCTTACCAACCACCATTGGTCACTTGTTTTACTAATTAAAGTAACTGTAGACATATGCTCCGCTTTACCTACAATTGGTTGATCTGTTCCCGGTCCTTTTCTGATATTTAAATTAGACGATTGAGTGGTGACAGTTGCTTTAGCACCGGGTGCCATTGCAGAAACATTTATATTCATAATAAGATCGCCGGCCCTGAAATCAGGATCAATTTTATTATAAATGCTCCATAGATTATCCTTAATCTGGCCTGTTGCAGCTTCTCCGTCTATATACAGAACGTTATCTTGTTCTCTAACTTGTAAGTTATTTACACCTGCAGACTTAGCTGCTTCAATCAGCTCCTGGTATTTTCCTTGTAATGCTCCCATTTGTACTGCCATAATATTGTTCTCCGGTTATTTAATGGTTAAGAGATTATTTATTTTTTTAGGCTTTAGCGTATTCAAAGTCATCATTAAAGTTTGAAGCTTTGATCTTTCTATCTCACCAGTTAATGTAACCTCTCCATTATCAACATCAGCTTTTACTCCGGGATAATCTTTGGTAGCATCTTTAACTCCTGTTGTTAATGCATCATCACTGGCTATCTCAACCGGAGCCGTAGTAGTTTGTGGCGTCTCAACAGTTGTATTCTCTACTTTGGTTTCGGTTTCTTTTGGTTTGCTTTTACAAGAGGTAAAATACATACCTGTTGACATAATAATTGCGAAACCAGTAATCTTTAAATTTGTTTTAAGCATAGATTTATTTTAAAACGTTAGAATAGGAGTTGGTTGTATTATTTGTATAGGGTGTATTATCAGCAAGGAAATAAGTTAAAACGCTACCTGCAATAGCCATGATAGCCGCAAGTATAACAGCTGTACCAAATGATTTTACTTCAAAGCCTGAAAAAAATTTGTCGGCCAACTTAATCATCAGGGCAAGTACAATCAGCCTGACAAAAAAGGATAACAAGAAAAACGTAACCAGGTTTAAAGGAAATCTAAGTATTCCACCGATCGTAGCGTTTAAAAGTCCAACAACCAGTGCCACTAAAACAGCAGTTCCGAAACTTTTAATTTTAACTGTAGGCATTACTTTCGATGCTAATAACAATATAGCAGCGTTAATCAGGAGTTGTAATATCCAGCTCATTGTTTTATGTATTTAAAGTGTTTAAAAATATTTTATCTAAAAACCTCCACCAAACATTCTTCCCAGTAAACCACCGCCTCCACTGCTATATCCTCGTCCTCCGCTTAGCATTGAGAAGATTGAACCAAGACCTCCACCTCCAAGCATTCCACCACCGCCACCAAACATACCACCGCTATTTCCAAACATACCTCCACTGTTCCCAAACATACCACCGCCGTTTCCAAACATACCGCCACCACTATTTCCAAACATACCACCGCCATATCCGCTGTTTCTACTCAGTCCGCCGGTTACCATTTTCGCTAAAAGCATTGGTGCAGCTATACCAAGAATACCTTTTAATAAGCCACTTCCTTTAATGCCTGCACTTTCAAACTTATCTTTTAATCCTAACGAGGAAAGAAGATCAGTAGATTGTGGCTGCGCCAGAGATTGTGGATCAGACTGAGCTGCAGATAAAGCTGCTGCCTTAGATTTATCTGTGAAACTATCAAGCAGAGAAAACTGTTGTTGGGTTACACCCAGATAGGTGGCCATTTTTTCCACGGTTTTCTGCTCATTTTCAGAGTACTCGTTGTCAGATTTAGCAAAAGCAATAAGGTCTGTTACAAGGGAAAATCTAAGATCACTTGTTTTCAAAACATCGAGACATCGCTTTGTATCTTCATCTGATATTTGCCTTGCAGCTTTTATAACAGCCTCCGTTTGTTCATCAGAAAGGCTCGCGGCTTCCGCCAACTGGGCAACATATTCAACTTCTTCATCAGTTGCTTCGCGGTCCGCAGTAGCTATGGAGGCTATAGCGCCTAAATAAGCGCCCTTCTCCACGTCACTTGAACCCTCTAAAATAGTTTGTGAACTTTCCATTTGTATAGAATTTGATGGATGTATTTTAAATTTTCATGCCACTGATTATTTTTTCACTTACTTTTCGTCCTGTTAATGAAATTATACTCAGGAAAATAAGAAATTTAAAGATTTTTAAAAATTGCTACTACTAAATTTTGGTAGCAAAAAAATGTGGAAGTACTGTATAAATGGCGCCACGTTTCCCTAATATTTTTCATAACAACATCTTGAGGAATCTGATGAGCCTCTACTAAAACCAACTGTGCGTTATTTTGAAGAACCTTGTGTTTTATAAAAAGTAATATTTTAGAAGCTGTCTAAGATTAGTTTAGACTTTAATATGAGAACGTAAAGACGCCATGAAAACCTACAGATGAACGGAGCGTCGCAACGAATGATCCAATAAAATACGAATGCTGGTTTCCCAAAAAATAAAATTTAGACAGCTTTTTAGAAATTATAATCTTCTGCATACTTCTGTGCTTTCTGCGAGCGATATTCCTGCTGATTTACCTAAACTTACTCCGTAACTGCTGTTTAAAAAAAACTACTTTAAAAGGCTATTTCAAAAGTATCCTATAACTTTATTTTATTAATCATTAGCACCAATCCGTATTTCTAATTAACTCAGGTAACAAATGAAAAAAAACTTATCTTCTCTATGGCTTGTTTTATTGTTGGCTTCTATAGTAGCTGGTTGTAAAAGCCAAAAGTCTGTTGCACAAAAGTCCTCAACCCTAAATTCAACTGATACCAGCAGAGCAAAACTGCCTGTAAGAACAGTTATTAAAAAATATAGTGATGTAATTACAAGAAATGCAATTTCAGATAGCGGGGTTTTTACGATCCATAAAGTAGCGGATAAGTATTATTTTGAAATACCTGACACCCTTCTTCAGCGTGATTTTTTATGGATTACCAGGTTTGCAAGTCTCCCATTAGGTTTAGGTGGAGGTTATGTCAACGCAGGTTCTTCAGTTAACGAGCAGTTGGTGGAGTTTGAGAAGTACGAGAATAAAATATTAGTCAGAAGTAAATCGTACGCGAACATTGCTGCTGACTCATTACCTATACAAATATCTGTACGTGCCAACAACTATCAACCGACTATTTTTGCTTTTGACATTGCAGCTTATACAAAAGATTCGGCTGGTTCTGTTATAGACGTCAGTAGATTTTTTCTCACTGATATTAAAGCGATTAGTGGCATTAGTGCTGCGATGCGCAGAGATTATAAGGTTACCAGACTTGATGAAACACGCAGCTTTATCAACAGCATAAAAAGCTTTCCACAAAATATCGAAGTAAGGCAGGATTTTACTTACGATGCTGCAGAACCGCCAACCAACGCTGCAACCGGTTCTATAAGCGTGCTTATGAATCAATCTATCGTTCTATTACCAAAAGTACCAATGCAACCGCGAATTAACGATTATCGTGTAGGATACTTCAACGTAAAACATATAGATTATGGCTCTGAAGCTTATAAGTCAGATGAAATCTCTTACATACGCCGATGGCGAATGGAGCCCAAAGATATTGAAGCATATAAACGGGGTGAATTGGTTGAGCCGGTGAAGCCAATTGTATATTACCTCGACCCTGCAACGCCTGCAAAACTTCGTCCTTACATTAAAGCCGGGGTCGAAGCATGGCAGAAGGTTTTTGAAACAGCAGGATTTAAAAATGCCATCATCGCAAAAGACCCGCCTACTCCTCAGCAAGATCCAGATTTTAACCCGGAGGATGTTCGTTATTCAGTTATCCGTTATGTTGCCAGCACTACCCGTAATGCGGTTGGGCCAAGCGTATCAGATCCGCGCAGCGGAGAAATAATCGAAAGTGACATTATCTGGTACCACAATCATCTTCGCTCATACCGTAACAGGTATCTGCTGGAGACAGGTGCAGCAAATCCTGGAGCACGTACGCTAAATACTCCTATGGAAGACCTGGGTGAAATGATGAAGTATGTGATAACGCATGAAGTAGGTCATGCTTTAGGTTTGCCTCATAATATGAAGGCTAGTTCAGCTTACCCTACCGACTCATTACGGTCAGGAAACTTTACACAGAAATATGGAATAGCAGCGACTATTATGGATTATGCACGTTATAATTATGTAGCGCAACCGGGTGATAAAAATGTTAGGTTCATACGTCAGCTTGGCCCGTATGATAATTACGCAATCAACTGGGGCTATCGCTATTTTCCAGATGCAAAAAGAGCTGAGGATGAAGTGCCAACTCTTTCTAAGTGGATCAACGAAAAATCGGGGAACCCAATGTACCGCTTTGGCAGTGGTGAGTCTTACGACCCCGAGAGCCAAACAGAAGGTGTAGGTAGAGACATTGTGCAGGCAAGCAATTACGGTCTCCAAAACCTGAAAAAGGTTGTGCCTCAATTGTACGCATGGACAGCAGGGCAAACAAACGAATATGAAGACCTGTCAGAATTGTATGATGAAATGCTTGGTGTTTGGAGTCGCTACATTGGGCATGTAGTAACCACAGTTGGCGGAGTGCACGAAGAACGACTGAAGCCAAACCAGAAAGGATACATTTATACACCTGTTTCTGCAAAAGAGCAGACTGCTTCTTTAAACTGGCTACTCAAAAACGCCTTTTCATCTCCTGATTGGTTGCATGAGGCCGAGATAAGCAGGAATATAAACGCAGCAGGACACGTAGAGAGCGTTAGAAGTTTGCAGGTAAGACATTTAAACAGTTTATTATCGGCAGAAAGAATGTCGCGCCTAATGGAGAATACAGTAAATAATGTGAATTATACAGCGCTTGATATGGTAAAGCAGCTTCAAAATGGTATCTGGAGTGAAATATATAGTGGCGGTAACATTGATATTTACAGGCGTAATCTTCAAAAAGCTTACATGGAAAGAATGAATTTTTTACTAAATGAAGAACCGCCCGTCAGAACCGCTAGGGAAGGTGCAGTTAATGTAGAAATAAACCAGTCAGACATTCGATCTATAGTTAGAGGGGAGTTAACTAACCTGCAAAAGCAATTGAAAATAGCACAAGCCCGAAATGTGAATGAATTAACAAGATATCATGTACAGGATGCGCTTGTAAGAATGGATGCTATACTAAATTTTAAAAAGAAATAAGTACTGTTTTAAAGAGGATAAAAAAAGCATGTGTTCGTTGCTCAGGTTAGCTGTGTCAAGAGCTTTGCAAACAGGTAAAGCTATTAAAAAAAAGCATTTTTTGTAACAGCCAAAACGAGCTTTTGACAGAGATATTTTAGAGGAATATTTATTACAAACATCATTGCAACCGGTACAAATTTCTGTAGCTCTGGCAGGTCTTTAGTTTGGTTGCCTGACTAAATGATATTTTCCTTAATTCGGCTTCTGATAAAAAAATACTCCTGTAGAAACAGGAGTATTAAACTTTTAAATTGACTAAACATTTCACTATAGAAAAATCTACCACATCTATAACGTCCGGATAATTGAATTATTATCAATTTTAAAAATTATTTTAAAGTATTTTCTGTTTTGCTTAAAAGCTTTCTAAATTTTACTTTTTAGGCTACCAGCGGTAGTCTTTATGGCGTCATCGTTGCGTCGCATTACGTTCATCGGCAAATCATTGTGCATCTTTGGCTTTAAACACAACCATCCTGATTATTTATACACTGCTTATTAGAAGCTGTGTATAAAATCAGTTTTGACTTTACTATTATATCCATAAAAGATGCCATGAAAACCTGCAGATGAACGGAGCGTCGCAACGGCTGATTAATTGAAATACGAATGCTGGCTTCCAAAAAAACAAATGTGGATAGCTTCTTAGAATACTCAGGCTCTCCCGTAGAGCATCGTCCACTCTTTTAACATGGTCTCAGCATGCCTGGAAATTTGGCCTGGTAATAAACGCCATGCCCAATTATTTTCACCTGATGCCGGTATATTCATTCTCGCTATTTCATCCAATCCCAAAACATCCTGTAAGGGTAAAATGGCAATTTTAGCTACTGACGCATATGCCAACCGACACATAACCTCAGGTATATCGTCTTCTGATAATTTTCGTCCAAAGTATTTATTGAGTTGTTCATGATTATCTTTTCCTTCCTGGCGATACCAGCCTCTTATGGTATTGTTATCATGCGTTCCTGTGTAGGCAACGAAGTTTTCTGAATAATTGTGAGGTATATACGGTGACTGTGGCATCTCCTCTCCAAACGCAAATTGTAAAATCTTCATTCCCGGAAAGTTAAACTCGTCTCTTAGTTCATAGACCGCATCGTTTATTTCACCTAAGTCTTCGGCAATAAAAGCCAGCTTGCCCAGCGCTTTCTCCACTGCAATAAACAGGTTAGCACGTGGTCCGGGTTTCCATTCACCTTTTTTAGCTGTTTTTTCGTCAGCCGCTACTTCCCAATAATCAGCAAATGCTCGGAAGTGATCAAGGCGTAACAAGTCAAACAACTCCATATTCTTTTTAAAACGCTCAATCCACCATTCATATCCTGTCTTTTTAAGGACATCCCAAAGAAAAACAGGCATTCCCCATAATTGTCCGTCTTCACTAAAAGCATCTGGCGGAACACCGGCTACACCTATCATTTTACCTTCTTTATCCAGGCTAAAAAGTTCACGATTTGACCATACATCCACTGAATCGTAACTAATATAAAAAGGCAGGTCACCGAAAAATTTAATACCTAAACTGTTGCAGTAGTTACGCAACTCATGCCATTGTTTTGAGAATAAAAACTGAAGCCATTTTATTTTATCCAGTTCTTCTTTGTTTTCCTCAACCAGTTTTTTTAAAATTTTTTTGTCGCGAAGTTTATATTCCTCGGCCCAGTTAAACCACGGTTGACTCTCATTTTGTTGTTTTAACAACATATATATGGCGAAGTCATCCATCCAGTATGCTTCTTTTTTGCAAAATTGCTCATAAGGTCTTTTAAGTTCTGCACCTTCGCCCTGTTGATAGTTCTGCCAGGCCTTTTCAAATATTTCGGCCTTTACACGCTCTACCTCAGCATAATTTGTTTTGCCTTTCTGTGGCAGATAATATTCTTTTAGTTCTGCTGCATCTAATACACCATCCTTTGCCAGTAGTTCAGGGCTAATTAATAATGTATTTCCTGCACGGCTTGAAATAGAACTGTAAGGCGAATGACCTTGTCCCTGCTCTGTTGGGTTAAGTGGCAATAATTGCCAATATTGCTGATTAGTACGCTTCAGGAAATCGGCAAATGTTTTTGCTTCAGGTCCTAAATCGCCTATCCCAAAATGTGATGACAATGAGCTAATGTGCAGTAAAATGCCCGCACCTCTTTTATTTTTAGTCATACTATTATTGTAGTTTTAGAACTGCCAATGGCAAACTTTTAAAAATTTCTTTTAAGTCTATTTGTGATTTGTGTTCGCCTTTTGTCTTCGCAAAAAGATGGTCAAACGTTGCAGGAGCACCAGTTGGTAAAACTATTTTAGTGTCTTTCCAGTCAATGTTGAACAAGTTGGTATTTTCATCCTGAGTTAAAGATGCAAGATGAAGGGGCACTGCAATAACATACCAGCCCGTATTACTTTTTCTTGCAAAAGCCAGTACG